>Ga0315280_10001172_pt1 | contig 46297 bp, 37 predicted proteins | sample YL17G06_40_MG_FD_203697 | JGI IMG/M metagenome (GOLD analysis project Ga0315280, IMG submission 203697) | Sediment microbial communities from Yellowstone Lake, YNP, Wyoming, USA - YL17G06_40 | ecosystem: Environmental > Aquatic > Freshwater > Lake > Sediment | place: USA: Wyoming | collected... | reverse complement strand
ACGAAGGTACAATACCGACGCAAATGCCAATGACGAGGGTGCAGTTCTACATCAACGCCTCCGATAACTTAGGGAATACGGCCAGAAGTTCAACCCAAGAATTCGTGGTGGAAATACCCATCTGGCTTTATGGGGCAGTGGGCGCGATCGTCGTGGTCTCAATACTGGTCGTCGCCCTTCGCAGACGAAAACCCTCACTGCCGCCGCCTCCACCCCGTAGTTGACTTATTAGATCGAGCACACTCACCTAATTTCCTCTCTTTCCGAAATGGCATAAAGTGAACAGGGGATCTTTCGGTTTACGCCAGTGAACGTATGTAAAATAAAAAAGTTTGACACGGCCTTCAAGTGGTGTGATTCTTACCAGAATAAAAGGCCATGAGATCGCTCGTAGATAAGTCCTTGAGATCGCCCACCCTCCCATGATCCGTAATGCATAGGAAAGCATAATCCTTCATCATGTACTGCTTAGCTATGTCTTCAGGCGGAAGCGCGCCATCCGAATTAGTCGTGTGCGTGTGTAGGTTGCCCTTGTACCAGCGTCCGCTTGCCTTGAACGGAATATCGAAGGCGATCATTCGCTCTCCCCTATTGCCTTATCTTATAACTCGTTATTGTCGATAGTGTGCCTCATCGGAATCGATCTTGCACAAGCCCCTTCCCCTTGAGCGCCTTCGATTCCTTCTATACGTTTTGCCGTTGCTGAACAGTATACTCTGGGGTTGTGGTAGGTTGAAAAACGATAGTTCATGGGATAGGAAGGTGCAGGAATGCTTAAATTCGATAAAAACTGCCCCAATATAGTTGGAAAATGAATTCGAATAAGAAGATATTATCATTTCTAACACTACTTATCATCCTGTGCTCAATAACACCCTACATTGCTACAAACGCTGCACCATCGCCAGTATCCCCAAACATCGGAACTTTCTCCCCTACAGACGACGCTGCAGTTTCGGAGCTCAACGCTGGCACAAACTATGGTTCCTACGATTACATTGCAGTTGGTGGTGAAGCCACTGATGGCCATACTCGCCGTTCCTTCATATTGTTTGATTTGTCTAACATACCTCCCGGCTCAGTCATAGATTACGCCAACCTCAGATTATACATGGATACTCCTCCCTCTGGAAGCAGGACATTGAATTGCTACCGCATAAATATGGACCCTGTTTGGACCGAGGAGAGCATTACATGGAATAATCAACCTAGTGGAGTCCTTGAATCTTCTACATCTGCCGGTACTTCTGCAAGCTGGCTTACTTTAAACGTGAAGACCTCGGTTGAAAAGTTTACAGCGAGGGATGCTTCTGCTGCGCCAAACTTCGGTTGGATGTTAAGAGACTCTCAAGAAAGTACAGCTCCACGATACACCATGCTTTCTAAAGAATATAGTAGTTCAGGTCTGCGTCCCTATATCCAGGTTAAGTATTATCCTCCCCACCTGGAGGTTTCAACCGGCGGTACTGTTGAGGCTGGTTACTGGGTTAAGATGACAGTGTACCGGAAAACATATAACAATGATCCTGTGACTCGCGGTGCTCTCAATGTCAAGTTGAGTTCAACCTCAACCTCCACTAACAAGAAGTTTGCTCTAACCTCCGGAGGGACTGCGATAACACAGTTAACAATACCCGATGGCTCAGGCTCAAATGACTTCTATTACTATGATGATACGGCTGGGACATGGACGATTAAAGTGTGGACTGATGACTACATATATTATGTCACAAGGACTTACGGTGATGATAGTGAACCGTTAGTGGTGACTCCTGGGCCTTTAGACCGTTTCGCCTTCGATACGATATCCTCGCCGAAGCAGGTTGCTGTATCCTTCCCGATAACGATCACCGCTTTAGATTCCTTCGGTAACACTGTTACAAGTTATACTGGGACAAATTCTCTCTCAGACACTACAGGCACTATTAACCCTGTGATGACTGGTGCTTTCGTGAATGGTAAGTGGACTGGAAACGTTGTTATTAACGCCATAGGGAATAACGTTATGACTTCTACGAGCGGCGGTGGGAAGACCAGTCAGAGCAATGCCTTCAACGTAGTGGCAGGTCCTCCCGCAAAGCTCATAATAACGCCACCGACTTTAACGGTGGCGGCTGGAGTCCAATATTCTTCTCTAACGATATCTCTTCGGGATGCCCACGATTTCGAGGCGACGGCAATCACATCATTAACGGTGAACCTCGCGACGACCTCGCCCGATGGGGAGTTCAGGGAGGTCGGCACTGCGACGGAGATAACGAGTGTGACGATACCGGCGGGCTTGGGCTCGGCATTAGTGGATTACTACGATATCGAAGGTGGAACATGGACCCTGACGGCCTCTGCGGGAGGCCTGACTTCCGGCACGTCGGCCGTCACCGTCATACCTGACACAACGCCCCCGGTAACGACCGCAAGCGTGGGTTCGCCGAAGCATGAGGCCGGCACAACTCTTTACGTAGGGGGTACGACGGGAATAGAGCTATCGGCTACCGACGACGCCAGTGGCGTAAAGGTAACGAAATACAGGATCGATGGGGGATCATGGAACGCATATGCAGGCACTTTTGTGCTCGCCTCCTACGCTGATGGATCTCACACGATGGGATACTACAGCAGTGACAAGGCCGGTAATAACGAGACTGAGAGGACGTTGGCGGTTATCTTGGACAAGACCGCTCCCCTGATAGAAACCACGGAGCCGAGCGGAACAATTATACAAAGGACGAGATCCGTGACGTTCAGGGTCGCGGTCGAGGAAACGGGCTCTGGCGTGGCGAGCGTCGAGCTATTCATAGACGGCGCATCGGAGGGGTCCATGACGATGGAGGATGACGCCTACACCAAAACCAAGGAGGTGACGCCAGGAGCGCACTCATGGAGCGTGAGGGCCGAGGACAACGTCGACAACCTGGCGACAACGCCAGACATAGGATTCGTACTCACCATAGATGATCAGCCTCCAACGATATCGAACGTAGTCATGGCGCCGAGTTCCCCCTCGTGGGGAGAGCCGATAAGGGTGTCGGCCACCATAGACGATGCGCTGTCCAGCGTCCAAGAGGCAACGATCTACTATTCAACCAATGGAGGCTCAAGTTGGAGCAGTGTGACCATGATGGCGCCGATGCCGCCGGCAGTCTCTTACGAAGGCACAATACCAACACAGATGCCGATGACGAAGGTGCAGTTCTACATCAACGCCTCCGATAACTTAGGGAATACAGCTAGAAGTTCAACCCAAGAATTCGCAGTAGAAATACCCATCTGGCTCTACGGGGCAGTGGGCGCGATCGTCGTGGTCTCAATACTGGCCGTCGCCGTTCGCAGACGGAAACCTTCACTGCCACCGCCGCCACCTCCACCTCCTAGTTGACTTATTGGATCAGGCACACTCACTTAATTTTTTTTCCTCTTTCCTAGTTAGTTGAAAGTACGTGTCTGATTTATATCAAGTGAATGTATGTAAATGAAAAAAAAGGGATGGCCATAAGAGGTTGCCACGGCCTTCAAGTGGTATGTGATTTTCATCCGAATATAAGGCTACGAGATGACTTAAGAGGTACTTACGGTTATTCTTATATTGCCTGCCCTGTTTTTTAAAATGTATGAAACCATCTGGCTTGATCAATGTCGCGATCGCGGGCCTATTCCTCCTGCAAGTGGTATATCTTGGGGAGCTTCACGCAGCACCCGTATCCATCGTGATTGTACAGTATGGGCCCTACGCCGATGTCTACGTGAACCAACGATACCCCGCTACGAATTATGATAGCTCAAGTCAAAACATCACGGTCCGAAGTCTTGCTGACATAACAGGATCTGGGAACATCCGAGCCTTAGTGGCATTCGATCTGATGAACATACCTCCTGGTTCGTACATGACCTATGCCAAGTTATCCCTATACATGTATGATGCGCCAAGTGCAACGAGGACGTATGAATGCGATCGCATCGTACACCGCTGGGGGGAGAGCACTGTCACTTGGGGCGACCAGCCGAATGTCGAGGGGCTTGGTCCAAAGACAGCAACGATTGGAACCGCTCCAGGCGATGTTTCCTGGGACGTGAAGACTTGGGTCCAGAGTTTCGTGTTGGGGGAGATCAGCGCAACGCCCAACTACGGCTGGATGATCAGGGATAAAAACGAGGATTCGACCACCTTATACGAGTCCGTCTTTTATTCTCAAGAGTCCGACACGGACCTTCGTCCGACTCTCACGATGAGTTACTATCCCCCTCACTTGGAACTTGAGACGTACGGCTCTGGTTTTGAAGCTGGCAACTGGGTCAAGATGACGGTGCACAGGAAGGATTACAACAACGTCACGGTGAATCGAGGAGGCCTGAATGTGAAGTTGAGCTCGACCTCCGTTTCTGCTAACAAAAGATTCTCCACAACACAAGGCGGAGCGCCCATAAACGAGGTATTCATCGACAATGGTTCGAGCTCGAAGGACTTCTGGTACTACGATGACAAGGTTGGAACGTGTACGATAATGATCTGGACGGACGACTATCTGTACTATGGGGATGACGGCGAACAGCAGGTAATTCAACCTGGAGCGCTTGATCACTTCGCCATTGCACACATAACGCCTCTGGAGACCGTTGCGGTGCCTTTTTCAACGACCATAACTGCTTTCGACGCCTATGGAAACGTCGTTACCAGCTATACCGGCACGAACGCGCTTTCGGATACAACGGGCACGATATCCCCGACCGTGACGGGCGCCTTCGTCAACGGAGCATGGTCAGGCAATGTCGTAATTAACAAGGTGGTGGACAACGTCAAGATTACGACGAGCGGAGCGGGCAAGACAGGGGAGAGCAACTTGTTCGATGTTATCGCGGGACCTCCGGCGAAGATCTCTATAATTCCAGCGAGCTTCACGATGGCAGCCGGAGTCCAGTATTCCTCCCTCACGATGGAGCTCCAAGATGCTAATGGGTTTGGGACTGAGGCTATCACGCCGATCATTGTCAATCTCGCGTCAGCTTCAGCTGATGGTGAATTCAGGCAGGTGGGAAGCACGACCAAGATAACGAGCGTGACGGTACCGATGGGCTCAAGCTCGTTTAGCGTCGACTACTACGATATAAGGGGGGGCACTTGGACCCTAACCGCCTCCGCAACGGGTCTAACCTCCGGGACATCAACCGCGACTGTGATACCCGACACGATGCCCCCCGTGACGGCCATTGTGGTAGGATCGCCAAAATACCTGAGGGACACCGCGCTCTACGTATCCGGAAACACCACCTTCACACTTTCCGTTACAGACGAAGCGAGTGGCGTAAAGGAAACGAGGTATCGGGTCGACGGTGGTAACTGGAACACTTACATTGGGGTATTCACCATTGCGGCTTATTCGGAGGGATCCCGCATAATCGGATACTACAGCGTTGACAAAGCGAACAACAGCGAGGTGGAGAAGGTCCTAACGGCCTCCTTGGACAAGACGCCACCTACGATCCAAGCCCTTGAACCCAGTGGATCCATCATAGCGAAGTCCGGCTCCACGGCATTCAGGGCAACGGTTGAGGACGAAGGCTCGGGCATTGCGAGCGTGGAGCTTCTACTCGATGGAACGTCGCAGGGGGCGATGGCGTATGTGAACGCAACTTACGCTAAGACCGAGGATGTGGCCCCAGGGACTCACAGGTGGAGGGTCAGGGCCGCGGACAACCTTGGGAACATTACGGAAACCTCGGACATCGGATTCTCCTTGGCCGTGGACAACGAACCCCCAATGATATCGAACGTAGCGATGTCCCCGATCTCCCCTGCGATGGGAGAGGTGGTCAGTATCTCGGCAACGATAGACGACGCGATCTCCGGGGTCAAAGAGGCCACAGTCTTCTACTCGACAAACGGCGGCTCGTCATGGGACAGTATCGTCACGATCCCGCCGATGCCACCAGGGGTCTCGTATGAAGGAACCATACCGGCCCAGAGACCGATGGCCAAGGTGCAATTCTACATTGAGGCAACCGACGCCTTGGGCAACACGGCGAGGAGCGCAACCCAGGAATTTGCCGTGGCAATACCGCTGTGGGTATACGGTGCCATAGTTGTCGTCCTAATCGCCATAGCGGTCGTCACGATGCGTGGCCGTGGTCACATACAACCCATTCTACCTCCACCACCCCCTCCGCCACCCGAACTGAAGTAGCGGACAAGTATGCCGATCAGACAATATACGGTGTAACTCGTGATGCATGACGATCAGAACCTTACTTACTTACTTAATTGTGAGTGTGGGTCCGCCCAGATTTGAACTGGGGATCTATACCGGATGTCTTTCGGTTCCTGCTGACATTATCAGCCGAGCGCTCTAAACCAAGCTGCCCGAAGATGCGCTTGAACGCATCGATACTGAGCTACGGACCCTACTTGCCTCGTGGCCTTTAGCTTGTCTTTAAGTTTTTCCCAGTGTGGCTGCGGATTGATGCAGGGCCTTTACTGGTGAATCTCTCGCATCTTGCGAGGAGCGACTTACTTACTTCCATCCTCGTCATCGAGCGATGAAATTCAACGAATGAAGTAAACGATATTAACGATCACCTTTAATGGGCAGGGATACTAGTAGTATCATTAGATCTCGTTGGGTGCTGGGAATTGGTTATGGGGGTCCAAGTATGAGGGTATCGATCGATGACGCAGGACTCGGCCACGTGCTGGGTGGGGGATTCATAGGTTTAGCAGATGAGGACGTGGCCGGTCGTACCTATTTGGATGAAATACCCGTCGAATATTTCAAGGAAAACATGTTTGGTCAGAAGCTCTACTTGGATAAGGCGTGGGAGATCGTCTCAATCGGCGTGAAGGCCTTGGGTGTTACCAAGTCCGACGTGATATACTGTTGTAGCGGTTATGTGCTCGCCAAGGCAAGTGACGAGCTCACGAAACTCGGTTTTAACGTGAAGGTCGAGAGCCACGCCGAGAGACAGGCCCACTTCCTAGTCGAGGGGGCCCTGATGGACTATTTGCAGGGGATAGGCGCTCCTGTGACGCAACTGCTCCCAGAGGATTCCGACAGGGCTCGTGCCCGCAACTTTCGCACTCTCCTAAAGTGGGCCTATGCCGATCCCACTCGCATGAAGTACGTTAAGACTGGCTGGAATTTCTTCCAGAGATCTAGGCGTGTCTGAGGATGGCGGCAATTCCCCCGAATCCCTTGTAGAGCATCATCCCCTCCTCGGTATTATCGGAGATGACCTCCAGCTTCGCTCCCTTGTCGTTGGCGAGCCTGTTGAATTCGTCGATCAGGCTCTGCTTCTCCTCCATCGTCAATGTGTTCGAGTTACATTTCGGGCAGCTCTGATTGGCGATGGCGTATTCGAGGGTGAATAGGTCCTGCTCGTTTAGGGATCTGTCCTCAGAATAGCCACACGACGAGCACGTTATCTTGACGGAATGGACGTCAACCCTTTCCGACATCAACACAATCCTCGTATTCCCACGTTTCAGCGCATTCCTGACCTCGTCCTCACCATACATGGCGAGGCCCGAGTCGGTCCCTATCTCCCTCAGGAAATCCTGCACCAGGCCCTTCTCCTTCATCACGGCCAAGTTCTGGAGCTTCTCGGACGCCTTCGCGAGCGCTTCCTTTACCCCCTGATTGCCTGTATAGGCCGTGTCGACAACGCCTATGATCTTGGATTGCAGCTGGTAGTTCAGGTAGTTGCCGTCGCGGAAATCCTCCTTCGTCGGGCCGGGTCCTGCCAAGATGATGCCCGTCAGGGTCTTCTCCTGCAACATGATGCCGTCGGCGTGCCCCGCCACCCTCTTGTAATAATCGTTGAGCTCCATCTCCCTGATCCGCTCGTACCTTCTTGCAGACTGGCCCCCCTTCCTCGTCTTCCCGCCTACGCCCGAGGTCACCTCGTCCTTGATGTCGATGCTCTTTCCGGTTATGAGCGCTATCGTCGCCTCCGTGTTGTCGATCACTATCAGCCCTATCGTCTGCTTCTCCTTTATCATGTCCATGAGGGGCTCGACGTAGAACTTGTCGTCGCAGCTGTAGTACGAGATCGTTATCGGCTTCGGCGGTATGACGACGTAGGTTTCGATCACCTCTGATCCGGGCGGTCCATGCGGGATTGCGCCACAGAAGATTACCACTCCAGTCTCAGGGGTCCTATCTATCATCTTGAGCCTCTGCTGGACCTTGGCGATCGCCTCCTGCACGTTCTTCCTCGTGACCCGGGACTTTATGTTGGAGGCCTTCCCGTATTCGTCCCTCAGGTTGTTCATTATGTCGCTTACCTGCCTACCCGAAGGAACGTAGACGCTGATCAGCTCCGTCCCCCTTCCCTGCTTTCCCGCAAGGGTATTGAGGGTTTTACGTAGCCTATAGTCCTTCAGTGACTCGCTCTCTTCGTCAGGCATGGCTTTATGGTCGAAGACAGCTCAGCGGTTTATTTAAATGCTGCATAGACGAACGAGGAGCAGACGCGGCCACCATAGGCCACTTAGACACGAGGCCAGATGAAAAATTGTATAAAGTGCGCGCGTGCTGGCATACGAGTGGGAGACGCGCATGCGTACCGTAATAAAGCTGGGACATTCGTTCAGCAAGGGGATTCCAGGGGCTGACGACATCCGCAATCAATGCGATGTCCTGAAGCGGATTACTCAACTCGGGCACAGGGCAGTCTTGGTGATAGGAGGGGGGAGCCTCTCGAGGAACTACATCTCAGTTGCGAGGGAGTTGGGGGCCGACTGGTCAGAGTGCGACCAGGTGGGCATAGATTTCACCAGGCTCAATGCGAGGTTGTTCGTGATCGCGCTTGGGGACGCAGCCCACCCGAGAGTTGCGAGGGATCTACAGGAACTTGTCGAGCTCTATTCGTCTGGGAAGGTCGTTGTCATGGGCGGATTAACTCCTGGCCAGTCGACCGATGCCGTCAGCGCATTGGCGGCAGAGGCCATCGGGGCTGACCTTTTCATAAGGACACTCGACGTTGAAGGCGTATACGACAGGGATCCGAAGAGCAGCAACGAAGCCAGGAGACTGGAGACCGTGACCATAGAGGAGTTGAGGCGGCTTGTGGCGGCGGGAGGGGAAGAGGCGGGGCAGTACAAGCTGCTGGACCACATTGCGATAAACATTCTGGCCAGGTCCCGCATTCCCGCTGTCTTCCTCGATGGCCGAAATCCTGAGAATATATTGAAAGCCATCAGAGGGGAGAAGATAGGCACAATGGTTGTTTACCAAAAAGATCGATCGCCCTAAGAAATCCGATGCGGGCAACGAAAGCAATGCGATTCTTACCTCTAAGGAGGGGTCCGAAGGGCCTTGAGCTCTTGTTTCGGTGCCCTGTAGAACAATTTCTTGGCAGTCTCGACCAATATCAGGTAGACTGTGACTAAACCCGCTAATACTGCGAAGAACTCTAATGGTGGCCTTACGAACCCGAATGGCGCGCCTAGGGGCGTGAAGGGCATGATCAGCGCAATTCCCAAGATGGCAAGTGAGCTGAAGAGCAAGGGCCTGCTTTTGTAGAAGGGCGCCCTCCTTGTCCTTATGGCGAAGATGACCAACGTCTGAGTGGCCAAGGATTCGAGAAACCAAGCAGTCTGGAATAGCGATTCGGTTGCGTTGAAGACGTACAACATTATGAAGAAAGTTAAAAAGTCAAAGATTGAACTTATTGGCCCGAACAGTATCATGAATTTCCTAACGAACGAGAGGTTCCATCTCCTTGGTCTCTCGATGTATTCATGATCGACGTTATCCGTAGGTATGGTGGTCTCGGATATGTCGTAGAGCAGGTTGTTCAGCAGTATCTGTATCGGGAGCATGGGCAGGAATGGTAGGAATAGGGATGCGCCAGCGACGCTGAACATATTGCCGAAATTGGAGCTCACGCCCATCGTGACCACCTCCAAAATCCCGCTATCCTTCGAGGGGATCGTTCCCCGGGCTGGATTGTTCTCACCAGCTCTATATACAGATTTTATCTTATGGCGTTTAACGATGGCCAACGGGATCACGACACGAAAGGGAGTTCGATTGACACGAGGGAGAAGTGGTTCATCCACTAGCTCTTAGCAGCCAGAGCGGAAATAAGGGCTTTGAGGTTGGGGAGGATGTAGTCTGGTCCGATGTCCCCTACCTGGTGACTGGATCCCTCTCTCGTAAGCAGGACGGTCCTAAATCCGACGGACTTCGCAGGGATTATGTCCCTGGCGACCGAGTCACCGACGTAGAGGATATCCTGGGGGTTGAGGAGCGTATGCCTCAGGGCCTGTCTGAATGGCTCGCCCTTATTCTTGTACCCTCTCACCCTATCCGAAACGACGACGATGTTGAAGAGGCCGTACAGGCCCGAGTTCCTGAGCACGCCCTCGACCACATCGAACTCCTCGTCGGAGATGACCCCCAGAGCGTACCCGGCGTTCCTGAGCTTCGGGAGCTCCGAAGTCGCATCGGTATAGATCTGCGTCTTCTTGATCACGGTCTGAACATACATGTCATAGAGGCCTGATAGGACTTCTGGCGTGGTTCTGGCGCCGAATCTCGCGAGCGTAGTCACGAGGGCCGTTACCCACGTCTCCTTGTAGGCCTTGAAGCCCGCCATCTTGGAGAAGGCGTCGTCCCAGTCATTCATCCATGTTGCGTGGAGCGTCTGGGCATCGGCATTGATGCCGAAGGTAGAGACGAACTCGTTGTAAAGGGCTTCCCCGGCATAATTGTAACCGCTGTAGTCCATTATGGTACCCAGGACGTCCATGAAGACCCCCCTCACCCCCTGGATCTTCGGTATCTTCCTTCCGAAATGCATCGCCTTTCTCACCCATCCTCTAAGGCATCTACGATGGCATCATCTGCGTATATAATCATACTTGACTTTTAAAGGATTTGGCGGAATTGATCCATCTCCCTTGTTCCCCCTCACACCTATACCTTCTCGGTATCTCCACACGTCAATCTCATAAGATCGAAAAGAATGGTTGGGGGGACCGATCATGGCCGACGCATTATTCGATGTTTGCATCACCAAGTGCCCGAGGTGTGGCAAGTTATATGCTGACGCATCTTGGTATGTAGCCGAGATCGGATCCGATATGGGATGCGGTGTATGCAGGAATACCTTCAACTCGAAGAAGAACATTACAGACAGGGTGCTCTTGAAATTCGATCTTAACGAAGGAGGGAGAGTTAGCGGCGTGAGCCTTTCGAAATCCCTTCTACCCTAGAGCGCATCGCGGAACCACAATAAAAGTGATCGACCTGCTTTGATACACTCGTTAATTGTGATCTATAACGAAGTCATCGAGAGCATCAGTAAAACAGAAATATATGAGGAAAGGAGAAAATAGCCGGACCGGAGGACAGGTCGGGAACCCACCCCACGTGGGTCGATTTCCGGTAGTTCAGCGCCAAATGGCTGAAAAAATGGAGGATTTGCGTTTCAGTTCAGGGCAACATATGAGTTGAGATTGATTAGGATTGGGAACGTGACTCTCCATGGAGATGAAGCTATAAACATGATAACCAAGCACCTCGGAAAGTTGTTCGATCATAATGTAAACGTCTACAAGAAATCTAACACGAACTTCTGGTTTACGATATATTATTCGTAGTATCTCAACGACGGGTTAAGAGTAGGTGCCAGGGTGTAGGCTAGAAGATACCCAATTAACGAATAATTCGATAGACCGGTCGGGACTTTCGTGCATTACATCTCGAACCCGGGATTTCGGGCTTTTTCGGTGTTCGATTGGCAAGTCCGTTAGAGGGTAGTAGCTTTGCGCGGGCGATGATATGAGGCAATTGGCCTATTTCTTCTATTTTTAGCTTCTTTCATTACAAACCAATTACAAAAATGTGTTTTTCATGGTGCGTTATAGATCATACGACGAATCTGTCCATGAATAAAGAAATAAAGGGCCCATAAAGAATGGCAGGGCATCCGCTTTCCTCGTGAATAAGGGAGGAAATGCGGTACTAACGGTGTGGGCCGGTAGTTCAGCCTGGTATGAATGGTGGCCTGTAGCGACCATCAGTACATACGCTAGATTCGCATATCGAGAGTTGAAAGATCTAGAAGCCGCGGGTTCGAATCTCGCCCGGTCCACCTCATGTTGAATGTAACACAACACTCTTTGAATTCCGTACTAACAGGAGAAAGGCCCTGAACGCTTCTCGTTATAACCAATACATCTCACTCAGGTGCATTCCAATGTTCCCTATTCGACCCCTAACTCCGATCCTGTCTGAGCTTTTCATACAATAGGATGGAACATGCGACACCCAGGTTCAGGGAGGAGACCATGCCATACATCGGGATCCTGACGATCTCGTCGCACCTCCGCTTCATCGGCTCCGACATGCCCTTGTGCTCCCCGCCCAGGACGAAGGCGACGCTACCCTTCAAGTCGGCATCGGTGTACAAATCCTCCCCATCCATGTCCGCCCCCACTGTGTGCACGCCTTCGGACCTCATGGCCTTCAGGGCCGAGAACAGGTTCTCCTCGATGATGGGAGTGAAGAGGGCGGCGCTCATCGATATCCTGATCACCTCCGGCGTCACAGCGCCTTCGCGAGATCTCGGGACGATTATGCCGTGGACGCCGGCGGCATTCGAAGTCCGTGCAATGGCCCCCAGATTCTGTTCATAGACAACGTCGTCGATCATTACCAAGAATGGACTCTCCCCCTTCGATCTGCAGGACTTGAAGAGTTGTTTCGTCGTTGTCGCTAATGAAGGTGCCCTCGCAAACGCGATGACGCCCATGTGGACGCCGGTGTAAGACAGGCCATCTAGGACGCATCTGTCAACCCTTTTAACTACGATTCCCTTCGAGGAGGCGAGCGACAATATCTCATCCATCCTTTGGTCCATGTTCGCCCCTCTATCGACGTACATCTCGCGTACCTCGGTGTCTCGTCGAAGCGCCCCCAAGACCGCGTTTCTCCCTTCTATTCTCAAATCCCTCAACTCGCTTCACGAACGGAACTGATCAAAGGCTATGAATATTTCATACTTTCTGAATGCGGACGGACTTGCGATGGGCTGATTCATCCAGAGGGGCGCGATCGAATCCTAAAAGCTTAAAACGGTCAGGACGAGAAACGATGTAGGGGCTGTGGTCAAACCCAATCTCGGCAGTGCTGAGGTTGGCGGCTAGGCCAGGAATGACGACTACGACGAGGTTATGCCTCAAGTCGTTATGGGCTCCAGTCATAGAATGTTGCTCGGACCTAACGGTATGACGATAGACTGGAGCGACGGGGAGACCCGTTCAGCGAGTGGCTAAAACAAGCCCGCGAGTGTTCAAAGCAAGCCGGCATGACCGCCGGAGTGGGAGAATTCGCCTTAAAGCGGATCCACTCACTCCAGCCCCACCTTCCTACTTGTCGCTGTTTATACTACCCTAACCTAATACGCTTGACCTCAGTAGGTTGTAGGGTTGGCAATGTTTCTTAGGGGATTCTGGATGCGTGTCTCTTGCTTCGTAAATGCAGGATTTAGCCGAAAAGAGGCGGGAAATTGCCCCCTACCTTCATCTGAGAGCATCGCGAAGACAGTATGTGCAGACATTAAAGAATATACTTACGAATATTTTATATATAAAAATAATTTTCCATAAACAGGGTTATTGAATATGTCTGAAGCATCATCGGAGAAAGTTACCGAAAAAGTTCCATGGCTTCTGGTCGTCCTACTCAGCGTCTTTCTCGGCGCCTTTGGCATAGCGTGGCTTCAGTTCCTGCCCTCGAACCTCTTCAGCTACTACAACTTTGGCAGTATACTCTGCGTGATGAATCTCACCGCGGCGCCATTCATAGTCCTCATATTCACGGCTCTATTCTCGAAGTTGACGAACAAGAAGGTCAGCCTAGTAACTTTGACTTACCTCTACGTGATAGCATATACATCATCTTGGTATGTCAGCACCTATTGTCCTTTCGAGTTCGCCGACATTACATCAAGCAGGCACATGAACGCGGATTGGTCAAATGCGTATGTCGCGTCTTTCATGGCTCCACCCATGGGCATCACAGCGCAGCTCATGACCGGGAATGTGGCAATTCCCTGGGGAGATTGGCTCCCATCCATCATGTATCACTGGTCCCTCTTCATCCTCCTCGGCTTCTTCTACATCGCGGTCGCGACACTTTTCAGGCGATTGTGGGTCGACATCGAGCGGGTGCCATTCCCACATACCTTGCTGGCATACGAGCTCGTGAAGAGAATGTCCCCGGAGAAGAAGTCCCTAATGGAGAAACTCGGCAGGCCATTCCTAGTCGGCATCGTGCTGGGCCTAGTGTTTCAGATACCCATCTTCATGCAGGCCATCTTCCCGTGGTTCCCCGACATCTATGGCTGGAGGACCCTATGCGCCTCGGGCCAGTGGTACGTAACCGGCGCCTCTCCCTTTGCGGGCATAGCTGGATTGTCCGCTTTTCAGGAGCATCCCGCTGCTGTTGCCATGGCATATCTTGCTCCGCTCTCCATCAGCTTCAACGCTTGGTTCTGGCAAATGATCTACATGGTCCTCATGCAGTTAGCATATGTGACGGGTTCCTACACCGGCATTGAGGGTGAAGGCGGGTGTGGTCGTGCTTGGTGCAGTCCCTCCGGTTTAAGGGAACCACCATTCAAGTTCCAGGCTATCTCCTATGGTGGCGGCCTCATCGGCCTCACGGTGATGGGCCTGATACTTAACAGGAAGTACATCATCGAAACCGTCAGAGCTGCAATGGCGAAACATTCCAGCAGGCTTGAGGTGGAGAAGAACGAGGCACTGACTTACCGGAGCACATACCTATTGTTAGGCGTTTGTTTCGTCCTGCTGGTCGTGCTCTTCATGGTGGATGGTATGGGCTTCGTCCCAGCGCTCCTCGTTCCCATCTCCTACTTCCTCTTCTGGATGGCCAACGCTAGGCTCTTCGGGTTGGCGGGCATGCAAGCGCGCGGCGGCGATCACGGCAACACGCTATTCAGGCTCCTGCTTTGGCCCCAGGCACCGGATCCACCAACAAGGGAGTACGTCCTTGCGGCCTACTACTCGCGCCGCGGCATGGACAGCCCAGATGCTATACAAGGAGGCTCTATCTTCTCGGGATTCGCCTCCTACAAGATGGCCAGCCTTACGGGCACAAGTAACTCCAGTGTCTTGAAGGTCATGCTCACATCGACAATAATCGTTCCGGTCGTGGTGCTCATCACCTACATCGGGGTCTGCTATGGATATGGCGGTTCAGTGCTTCCGGGCAATGGAGGCCAGGTTCGGACGCAGCAGTTCTTTAACTGGAGCAATCCCTCGAGCTACAACCTAGTTCCAAGCGTAGAGCCCCTCGCCCCGTACGTGGTCTTGGGTTTCCTCATCGTCGCAGCTCTGGACATCCTTCATGCGCGCTTCGTCTGGTTCCCGTTCGAACCTGTCGGCTTCATCATCGGAACGAGCTTCATCTCCGTCCTCTGGGGTTACTGGGGTTCATTCCTCATCGCATGGGTGCTGAAGGTCTTAACGCTAAGAGTCGGGGGCAGCAAGCTCTACGAGAACCTTGGCGTCCCGATCGCAGGTGGCTTCATCACGGGCTATATGATCGCAGTGATCTTAGGTGGAACCATTGGAGTCTTGCGGTTCTTCTTCCCATTCTAGAACCAAAGTCATCGGTCCATAATCCGGGCTGGCCGAGTACAGCCGCTCAACATGGCGGGTTTACTCGCTCCGGCCCCAACACCCTTTTTTCACGCTTCATTGCCAGAAGTCTTAGTCTTCCCAAACTTCAAATTTCGATGGCGCGATAAAGAATCACCTTTGGATGGGTTGGACTGGCCCTATATGGATAGGGTGAGATCGTGCCAATTGAGGGCTTTGCTTGATTAACGATCACATGAACTAAGGGGTAGAATTGTCCAAAATATCAGAGAAGAAAGATAACCGAGAGAATACCATGGCTTCTCGTCATACTGCTTCCCGCTGGTGGATTCGTCGCGGGCACATGGTGGCTCGCTCATCTTCTGCGGTTCGATCGGCGTTCTGCGCTCCAACCACTCTAGGAAAAAAGGGCGCGACCTGGAATGCTGGTCATGACTGGGATCGACGCTTGTCGCAGTTGAACGAGCGAACTTCCAAACCACCCTTTTGCCACATCCTTCCGCAGGGACAAATGTAAAAAGTGGCGGTTCGGCCTCAGGTCACCATGGATTCGCGTGAGAGGGTCAGGCTGGCTCTAGCTCATAAGGAACCAGATCGGGTGCCAATCCAAGACAGCCCTTGGGGATCGACGGTCGATAGATGGATACGTGAGGGTTTCCCCAGCGGCATGTCGGTCGCCGATTACTTCGGGTACGAGTTCGCCGGGTACGGGGCCGACACCTCCCCCCAGCTACCTGTGGAGGTGGTGCGCGAAGATCGGGAGTATATAGTCGAGAGGGATTCATATGGCGGCATCAGGAGAAATCACAGGGATAGATCGACTACGCCCGAGGTCATCGAGGCCCCTTGCAAGAACCGGCAGGACTGGGAGAAACTGAAGCCCAGGCTTGAGCCCAGCGATCGGCGCGTGGACTGGGTCAGCTCATCTAACTCCTATCATTACGAGAGGAGCCGCGGGAAGTTCATAACCTATAACGCTGCTGTTGGGTATGACAAGCTGCAGAGCTACGTCGCCTCCGTGAGGCTGATGCTGGCCGTGATGAGAGAACCCGATTGGGTGATAGAGATGTACGAGAAAGACACGAGGCTCGCAATTGAGATGTGCGAAAGGATGATAAAGGGAGGGTTCAAATTCGATGGCGCCTTTCTCTACTGCGACCTGGGATACCGGAATGGCACCTTCTTTTCACCCAAGAAATTCGAGGAGCAGCTGCACCCCTATTTCAAGCAGCTCTGCTCATACTTCAAAAGCAGGGACATGCCCGTGCTACTGCACAGCTGTGGCAACGTCAAGGCCTTAATCCCGTACTTCATCGAGGAGGGCATAGACTGCCTACAGCCACTGGAGGTGAAGGCGGGCATGGACCTCATCCAGCTCAAGGAGGAGTATGGGGAGAAGATGAGCTTCATGGGAGGCATAGACGTAAGGCTGATGGCACAGGATAACGTCCAGCTCCTCGAGAACGAGATCAAAACCAAAATGCAAGTCGCGAAGGCAGGTGGAGGATACATCTATCACTCCGACCACTCAATTCCGAAGGATGTCAGCTTCGATCAGTACAAGCGAGTGATCGAGTTCGTTAGGAAATATGGGAAGTACTAGCTTGATGATGCGACCGGCATTCATCTAGAACATCTAGAACAAAGCAGAAGTACTCTCGATGCGGTGATCATCACCGCATGAGAATCGAGGAAATCCTGAGGACATACAGGGTCGTTGCAGTTGTCGGCCTCTCCCGCGAGCCCGCGAAGGACAGCAACATGGTCGCCTCATATCTGAAGGAGAAAGGTTACAGGATCGTCCCGATAAATCCGTACGCGGATTCGGTGCTCGGTGAGAGGTATTACAAGTCCCTTTTGGACGTCCACGAGCCGATCCAGCGGGAGATCGAGATCGTCGACGTCTTCAGGCCATCTGGCGACGTCCCGGCCATCGTCGAACAGGCGATTGAGATGAGGAAGAAGTTCGGCAATCCCAAAGTCGTGTGGCTGCAGCTCGGGATAAGGCACGCTGAGGCTGCCGCAAGGGCCAGGGGCGAGGGCCTGGAGGTCGTAGAAGACCAGGTGCATGATGGTCGAGCACAGGAAGCTTGGGCCCTAGCGGAGTCTCCCCAGGGGAACTGAGGCCCACTCTATCTCGCGCCCGCATTTCGGACAAGAGGTATAGGCCCTTGCCGCCATTCCCTCGATCCTCTGCCGTATCTCGGCAGTGGAGACGTCGGCGCCGCAACTTGGGCAGAAAACGGCACCGCTTATCCTCTTGAAACCCTCGATGCTCCGTCTGGCCTCCTCGATGGCCTCCTTGGTGGCAGCCCCTTCGAGCGTCGTGAACGAGACCTTCGCCCTTCCGCGTTGGTCGATCGAGCATTCGATGACGGCACCGCATGCCGGGCAGCCGAACCTCCTGGTGCTGTTCGGGATTAAGGGTATTGGGAGCTCGGTCCCGCATCTCGGGCACTGTATCGTGATGAAGGGTACGCCCAGCAATGGCCTCTCAACTGTCCTCGGCCGTCATCGGATAAGTCTTACTTGCTGGGAGCGCCCATCCATTCCGTAAATCTATGCTCCTTTAGATCTGACATCCTGTGCGATCGGCGCGCAGATCCCTGGCCAATAGTAATATGCCGACCGAAGGGCATGAGCGGCATCATGGATAAGGTTAGAGTCGGCGTGATAGGTGCGGGCCTTTTCGGAGAGACCCACGCCTCGGTCTACTCCGAGCTCCCTAACGTCGAGCTAGTGGCCGTGGCCGACGTGAATGCCGATAGGGCCAGGGAGGTGGCCAACGTGTGCGGTGCCAAGTCCCACTACGGCGATTGGCGAGGGCTTGTCGAGAGGGACGACATCGATGCCGTCAGCGTCGTGACCCCCGAAGGCGCGCACAGGGATCCGGTCATCGAGGCCGCCAATGCCGGAAAGCACGTCCTGGTCGAGAAGCCGATCGCGACGACCCTTGACGACGCGGACGCCATGATCAGGGCCGCCGAGAGGAATGACGTTAAGCTCATGGTCGGCCACATCCTCCGTTTCACGCCTGGTTACGTTCAGATAAAACAGGCGATAGATGACGGGAGCCTCGGCGAACCGATATGGGCGTATTCGAGGAGGAACGGGTCATTGGCCCAGGTCAGGAGGATCGGCGGCCGCATCTCCTCGATCCTATTCCTCGGAATACACGACATCGACCTCCTGCTCTGGTACTTCGGCGGAGATGTCGATCGCGTTTTCTGCGAGTCCGTCAACAAGGAGGTGAGCAGGAACTTTGGGGTGCCGGACTTCTCGTGGCTCCTGATGAAGTTCAGAGGCGGAGCCCTTGGGAGCGTCGAGACTGGCTGGGGCCTGCCCGAGAAGTGGGCCAGCTGGAAGAGGCCGAGCGATTGGGGCCCATTCGCGGCCGACATAGAGGTGGAGGTCGTCGGAACGAAGGGCGCGGCCTTCTTCGACTTTCCGCCAATGATGGTCATGGGCTGCGATGAAGAGGGGTTCAAGTTTCCAGATCTCATCCACCGACCCCGCATTCACGGCAGATCCGAAGGAGCGATCAAGATAGAGCTCCAGCACTTCACGGACTGCATCCAGAATGATCGGGTGCCCATTGTGAGCGGCAAAGATGGCAGGAAGGCGCTTGAGGTGGCACTAGCGGCGGAGAGGTCCTCGAACTCCCACGAATATGTGAATCTCCCCCTCGACTGACTTACTCATTCACTCACTCATCCCTTCACGGCGTTCATGGCCGAGACCGCCTGCGCCAGCTCCACGTAATCGTCCTCGAGGTGCCTCTGCGTCAAGTCCCGGACATTCGGAAAATCCTGGTTGTCGTTGACGTCGAGGAGCAGCAGCTCAGGCGAGCTGTCCAGCCTGTTCATTATCGTCGATTGGATCTCCTCGTGTTCCCCACTCCTCAAGTACTCGAGCGCCGCTCTCTCGTGAACGCCCTCCTCCTCGTCGAGTCCAACCCGAACGCGCTCCGACGAGTTGGCCCTGTAGAGCTTCCTGTACGCGCCGTTCAGCCTCTCCCTGCTCGCCCTCAGGTGCTGGAACTTCGGAAAGAGCTTCCGGGCAAGGGCGCATATCTTCTCCTCCTCGCGATCGGCTGCACCCTTGGGCGTCCAGTCGTTGCCCGTGATGGCATAGTCCTGCTGCTGGGGCGCCAGAACCCCGAGGGCCGCCTTCTCGAGCCTCTCCACGAGCTTGTGCCTGCCGATAAGCACCGGCACGCCTATAACCGCCAGGTTCCTGATGGCCTGCCCCCTCTCGGCGGCGCACTTCGCTATCGATGTGAGGTGCTCCGGCTCAGTCCCTGGATGCTTAATGGAGACCGCCCTGATCTCCCAAGGTGAATCGTAGAAGGGTTGGAGCATGGTCAGATCCATCGGATCCCGCCTTTCGACGGCACTGAGGATCTCGCCCTCAGTGTGCAGTATCCTGACCCCTCTCCCGTGGGTGCCGTCGATGGGCTTCTCAACGCACGGCATCACCCCCACCATAGCCTTGGCGGAATCCACGAGCCGCTTCAACAGCGCCCTCCTGATCCCCGGAGTGTTCCTGCTGAGGATCTGGGAAGTATAGAGCGGAAAACTCGCGACGGGCGATGGGATGTTCGAACAATTCATCGCGAGATACGTTAGGAATTTGTCCCTCGAGTATGCCTGAACCCCAGATGCGTTGATGGCCCTGTAGCCCACTGCCTCTGTGATCCTCGTGAAGAGGTAGCGAGTCCTGCCGCTCTGCTGCCTCATCAAAAGAACCCCGACGTCGCCGAACAATCGGCGGATCGCCAACTTGTCCGCAGGCAGCACGAGCTCCTCCGCGACGAAGGCCCGAAGCTCTACTCCTGCTCTGATGGCAGCGTCCATGATCCTGTAATCGTCTATCCTGCTCTGACTGTCCCGCACGATGCCTATGGCCCTCATATCTCTGCTGGCATCAGCCCATTTTGGCATTTAATGCTTTCAATCGGAGTGCTCTCTTCTACTTGGCCTTCTCCCGAGTCCTGACAGCTATCACCCTGACTTGGTCGCAAGTATCTTCGCACCTGTCTGAGGTGTTCTCGACCGAATCAAGAAATTCGCTGAGCAGTATTGCGGCACCCACGTTTGTCGACCTGTCCAAACTCAGGAGCAGTTGCCTGGCCTGCTGGTACTGGTCATCGACCTGCTCCTCTATCCTTTCCACCTGCTCCGCAAGCCTAAGCGATTCGTCGATGTCCCTGTCGGCGAGTTTCTCAAGGCACCTCCTGAGTGCCCAGATGCAATCCCGCACGGTCCGACCCATCTTCGAGGAGGCGTCCTTCATCTCCTTGGGCATTTCTGATAGCCTGATCAGCACCAGTATCCTGACGGCCTCGTGAGACCAGTCCGTGACGAGATCAATTCGCCTGGCCAACCTCATCATGTCACCTCTGTCAGCCAGCGGGAGCTCTGCCTTCGCAAGCTCCTGCATCACCTTCCTCCTCAAAGCGTCTGCCTCTATCTCCTTCTGCCTCTGCCTCTCGTATGCCGTGTTCATTTCCCGGTATTTGCCCTCGGCTGCCAAGTCGATCGCCTTCACGAGTTCGTCGCCAACATCGGTCGTCGCTATGGCGTGCTGCCTCAGCAGTTGGATGACGGCCGACTCCCGCCTCGCCTCAAACCACCGAAGGAGTTTATCACTCAATGGCTCCACTTCCGAATAATGTAGCTCTGCATTAAGCACCGCCCTCTGCATTTAACTTCTACGATAACGGCCCTTTTACTCAAGGGATATCTCCCTCGCCAGCCCCCCTTTCGATACCGGGTAGACTATGACGTTGTCTCGACGAATGTTGACCCCCACCTTATCACCGAGGTTAAGCCCAAGTGGCTCCAAGCCCGCGACATAATCGGCCGAAATCGCCAGACCCCCCGATATCGAGATCAGGTAGCGCACGATGCTCCCCTGAAAGCTCTCCCTCAGGATCTCACCCTTGAGGGCCGACTCCTCCGTCGCCCTCTCTATCGAGACGGATTCGGGCCGTATGCAGACCACGACCTCGTCGCCGATCTTCCACGACATATCCCCCGTCCCTATCATGCGTCCACCCACTTCGACGACGGCTCCAAGCCCGTCGATCTCCGCGACCTTGCCCTGGAGGAAGTTCGCCTCCCCGACGAAGTTGGCCGTGAACGTGTTCTTGGGCTTCAGGTAGAGCTGTGCGGGCGTGCCCTCCTCTACGACCCTCCCAGCCCTCATCACCACTATCCTGTCGGATATGGACATAGCCTCCTCCTGATCGTGCGTCACGTGTATCGCGGTGAGGCCGAGGTCTTGGGCCAGCTTCCTCACCTTGTACCTGAGGTCTGTCCTAACCTTGGCATCGAGCGCTCCAAGCGGTTCGTCGAGGAGCAGCAATGTCGAGCCGGACGAAACGGCCCGTGCGACGGCCGTCTTCTGGCCTGCGCCACCGCTCAGCTCATTCGGGTACGCGTCTGAGCGGGCCTGAAGTCCTATCATCTCGAGCATCTCCCTGCCTATCTCCCTCGTCCGGTCCTCGGGCCATCCCTTCACCCTCGGCCCATACGTGATGTTCTCCCATGTGTTCATCTGTGGGAAGAGCGCAATCTCCTGGAAGACGTATCCCACGCCCCTCTCCTCTGGCTTGAGGTCGCTGACGTCCCTGCCATCTATGCGGATCTCGCCCCGGCTCGGCTTTATGATGCCCGCTATGCACTTGATGAGCGTCGTCTTCCCGCACCCGCTTGGCCCTATGATCGAGACGTACTCGCCGTCCTCTATGGTGAGGTTGACTTGGGCGAGCGCGTCTATCGGGCCGTACGCCTTCGTGAGGCCCACGATCTCAACTTTCGGCACTAGACCACCTCCAAATCCCTGCTCAGCCCCGTTGGCGGATAGGGGAAGACCACGCAGTCTTCGGGCCTGAACGCGACGGCAACCTCGTCTCCATCCTTCGGAATTTCCCTGGCGCGCATTAACTTGCAGGAGATGGCGTCCTCGTTCTCCAACCTGACTTCGCATTTGACGAAATTCCCGAGGAACCTGACTGCCTGCACGCGGCCTCGGAGGACGTTGGTCCGTTGCAGGCCCTCCCTGACGATGTGGGCCTTCTCCTGCCTCAACGCCACCACAACCCTCTCGCCGGGAAGGTAGCTCGTGTCGGCGACCATGATGTTGATGGAGCGCCTCAGTTCGAGCGTCGATCCTCCGGGACGCCTCTCCGAGACAATCCCTTCTATGAAGTTCGTGTCGCCGATGAAGTTCGCGACGAAGATGTTCTGCGGCCTGTGGTAGATGTGGAAGGGAGTGCCGGTCTGCTCAACCCTTCCCTCTCGCAGGACGATCACCGTGTCGGCGATCGTCATCGCCTCAGCCTGGTCGTGAGTCACGTGCACGACCGTGAGGCCCAGCCTCTTCGCGAATTCCCTCAACTGCCCCCTGAGCTCGAGCCTCAACCTAGCGTCAAGTGCGCCAAGCGGTTCATCGAGCAGCAGCAGCTTGGCTCCTGACGCAAGTCCCCTCGCGAGTGCCACCCTCTGCTGCATGCCTCCGCTGAGCTCCTGCGGCATCGAACTTGCCCTCTTTACCAATCTCACTAGCCCCAGCATCTCCCGGGCTCTCGCGGCCGCCTCCTCTCTCCCAAGGCCCCTAGCGATCGGCCCGAAGCTCACATTGCCCTGGACCGTGAGGTGCGGGAAGAGCGCATAGAGCTGCGGCACGTATACCGCATTTCGCCTCTCGGGCGGAAGGCCGTTGACCAACTTGCCATCGAGCAGGATCTCCCCCTCGTCGACCTGCGTCAGCCCCGCTATGGACTTGAGGAGCGTCGTCTTTCCGCTACCCGTCGGACCCAGCACGCATGCGTAACTGCCGTCTTGTATCTCGAGGTTCAGCCTGTCGATTGCGAATATCCTCCCATATCTCTTCGAGACGTCCACGAGCCTGACGGACGGCGTGCCGCTCACCTCCTCCACAATCCCAACCTGAGGACCAGCAAGATCGTGAAAGACGCCAACACGAGGAAGCCTATCCCAAGCGCCGTCGTGGATTGGCCGTAAAGCTGCGGATTCTTAACCCAGTCGACCAAGAGGACCGGAGCCGTCCTCAACTGTTTAACGACCGCAACGGTCGCCCCGGTCTCATCGACGCTCCTTGTGAAGACCATTATGGCGCCCGAGAAGAAGGAGTACTTGACCAACGGTAGCGTTATCCTCCTGAAGACCGTGAAGGGACTCGCGCCAAGCGTCCTGGCCGTCTCCTCTATCTCCTGAGATATCCCCTCGAGTGCGGCGGAGATCGCCCTTACGAAATAGGTGTAGGTTATGGAGACGTGAACCAGGACGAGGACCCAGAACTCCGGAAGGGCTCCCAGCGCGTTCCAGAAGAAGCTCAGAGATATCCCCAAGGCGACCGATGGGACAATTATGGGAATGTTCACAAGCGCGTCCATGATGGCGGACGCCCTACTCCCGAACCTCTTCCTCGCGATGATTATGGCCATCGGAAATCCCACGACGATGTTGATCATCGTGGCAAGCAATGCGACCGCGTACGAGATGGCGAGGCTCTTCCAATAGTCCGACCACACCCCCTCACCCGCGATCGCCTTGCCAAAGGTTCCATCGAGGACGGCAGTGACGCTCGGGAATGCGATGAAGAGCGATGGGATCAAGACGAACGCCGCGAAGGCCACCACGGACACCAAGTCCCTCCACCTCCCATATCCGCTCAACCTCCTCTCGAAGTTCGGCCACACCTTGCTGATCGGCAGCCTGAGCCTCGGACCTAGAAAGGAGATGGCACCGAAGATCGCGACGGAGATCGCGATCAGCGCCAAGCTGACGAGCACGAGCGGTCCATCGAGGCCCGCGTCCTTGGCATTCTTGATGAAGACCGTTCCATTCTCGAAGGCGCCCGCGACCATGATCGTCGCCCCGGTCTCGGAGAGCGAGCGCGCGAACGCGAGGAGAAACGCGGCTATGAAGGCAGGCTTCAGTATCGGAAACGTAACCGTTCGCACAGCCGTAAAGGCGCTTGCGCCCAACGTCCGCGCGGCCAACTCGTACGTCTCCCTGTATCCCCTGAACTCTCCTACCATGAGCCTCACGACGATCGGGTAGGAGAAGGCGAAGTGCAGCAGCATTACCAACACCCAACCCGGCTCGATGGCGCTTTGGGGGCCGAGGAGCGAAGGGAGCCCGCGAGGCCCGCTCCAGAACAGGAGGGCGGAATAGCCGAGTGCCACCGTCGGAACCATGAAAGGGATGTCGGCGAGCGTATCGATCACGTTGACGAGTTTCGACTCCCTCTTGACTATCAGCCACGCCATCGGGATGCCGGCTACGAGATCGAGGAGCGAGACCGAGAACGCGATCGCGAACGATGCGTAGAGGGCCGCACTCGCCCTCGAGAGCATGGCCGCATCCGACAGGGCCTCATGGATCGTCTCCCACTTCAGCAGGATGCCCGTTATCGCGGGGAGCAGCACGATGATGACGAAGAAGAGGGCGGAGGTCGAGTAGAGCCCACTGCTGACCTTCGGCTCGGCCGAAAGCCTATCCAGAAGACCGACTCTCTCCTGATGCTCCTTCATTCGCTCGGCCAAGCTGAGTCCGGTTGAAAAAGAATTTGACGCTCAGTTAAAGCTTCTGTCACTCTCAACGCTTTCGCGATCGGATTAAGATCTCCCTGGTTCAGATCGAGAGCGCTCGAGATAATCGAGGTGATTTGGGCTGTGCTTCTTCTCCACGGTGCTCAAACGATCTGGGTCCCGAAGATATAAGGCAGCGCGGGATTCCCACTGGCTTCGAATATCGGCTTCATATAGGGGAAATCCCTGCGCGTCGTACGGAAAAAAGACTTATATCTAACCAAGCCTTTCTAATTAGATTGGAAATCAGTCCAAGAGCAATTAGTGCCGAGGCTCGACGGCGTGTCCTCCCAGACGATATGGGCGAATGCCCTCGAATGAATGGGATGGCCTCCAGCAGCGGCAACATCGATGATGGCCTGAGTTGCTTCAGGTCGGATGCAGGCCTGCAGCTCCACTGCTAATTCATGCTTAACGGCTCAAACTCCTACACCGGTTGATCCTGCCGGACCTCACTGCTCTCGGGATAAGACTTAGGCAGGGGAGTCGCGCGACCTCAAGCCATCGTGAGGAAGCGGCATACGGCTCAGTAACACGTAGATAACCTGCCCAAGGGACGAGTATAACCCCGGGAAACTGGGGCTAATGCTCGATAGGCGAGGTACCCTGGAACTGGGTCCTCACCCAAAGGTGGAGGGGACGATGCTTTCCTCCATGCCCTCGGATGGGACTACGTTCGATCATGGTTGTTGGTGGGGTAAAGGCCCACCAAGCCTATAACCGATACGGGCCCTGAGAGGGGTAGCCCGGAGATGGGAACTGAGACAAGGTCCTAGGCCCTACGGGGCGCACCCGCTACGAAAATTCCCCAATGCGTGAAAGCGTGAGGGAGTTATCCCGAGTGTCGCCTGCTGAAGGTGACTTTTCGCAAGTCTTCAAAGCTAGCGGAATAAGGGGAGGGTAAGCCGGGTGTCAGCCGCCGCGGTAATACCCGCTCCCCGAGTGGTGAGGACGATTATTGGGCTTAAAGCGTCCGTAGCCGGCTCAGCAAGTTTCCCGTTAAATCCAACGGCTTAACCGTTGGGCCGCGGGAAATACTACAGAGCTCGGAGGCGGGAGAGGTCGTCGGTAGTCCTGGGGTAGGGGCAAAATCTTCTGATCCCAGGAGGACCACCAGTGGCGAAGGCGGATGACCAGAACGCGCTCGACGGTGATGGACGAAAGCTGGGGGAGCGAACCGGATTAGATATGGATCGAAGCTAGAGCTTCATCCACTGAAGACCCGGGTAGTCCCAGCTGTAAACGATGCAGGCTATGTGTCGGGGCGGCCACGAGCTGTCCCGGTGCCGCAGGGAAACCATTAAGCCTGCCGCCTGGGGAGTACGGCCGCAAGGCTGAATTCTGGAGCTTCTTAGATTAGAGTAGATTTTCTAGGAAACTCCAGACAGCTGACTTAAAGGAATTGGCGGGGGAGCACCACAAGGCGTGAATCCTGCGGTTCAATTGGAGTCAACGCCGGGAATCTTACCAAGGGAGACAGCGGAATGAAGGCCAGGTTAAAGGCCTTGCCGGACTAGCTGAGAGGAGGTGCATGGCCGTCATCTCAGCTGGGGTAAAACCCGCTAGACGGTAAGCCAGTTCGTGCCGTGAGGTGTCCTGTCAAGTCAGGTAACGAACGAGACCCCCACCCCCAGTTGCTACCGTGTCCTGCTAGGACTACGGGCACTCTGAGGGGACTGCTGCCGACAAGGCAGAGGAAGGAGGGGGCAACGGCAGGTCAGTATGCCCCGAAACCCTTGGGCCACACGCGGGATATAATGGTAGGTACAATGGGCTCCGACCCCGAGAGGGGAAGGCAATCCCGAAAGCCTACCTCGGTTGGGATTGAGGGTTGTAACTCACCCTCATGAACGTGGAATGCCTAGTAATCGCGTGTCATCATCGCGCGGTGAATACGTCCCTGCTCCTTGCACACACCGCCCGTCGCTCCATCCGAGTGGGGCCTAGGCGAGGCGCAGCCTAAATGGTTGTGACGAACCCGGGTTCCGCGAGGGGGGAGAAGGCGTAACAAGGTGGCCGTAGGGGAACCTGCGGCCGGATCACCTCCTTCGAAAAAATAAGTTTGGGCCGATGAGCATGAAGCAGATATGGGGTTGCAGGCCTGCATCCGATTTGATGCGATTTATTTTCCATGTAAATTTCATAGAAAGAATTTTAGTTAAACGTATAAGTAAGAATTAGCATGTCTCATGATCTAGAGGGCGGAGGAAATTGGATTCGATGAAGGGTTCTGTCGAATATGTATTGTGGAAACTGAAAACTCATGATCTAATGATGATCGGAGAGCGACACTGGACGCATGAAGAACCCATGTTCCTCCAAGAAGTTCTAAGGCATTGCTATAAGGAGAGTCCGATTAATTACTTGTTCCTCGAATTTGGGCGTTTTGTCGATCAAGTTAAGGTGGAGACATTCCTTTCCTCTGCGAGCTATGATCCAAGGTCGGTTATCGAAATCCTACGCGATAGCTACGAGCTTGGCTGGGGATATCAGGAGTATCTCGATATATTCATGTGGGAGAGTAACTTGAGTATGTCTCGTGATCATAATAATAAATAGTATCCTTATTTTTAACTATTTTATTGATCAGAAGCATAATTATGCCTTAGTTTATCCACCAGAAGGTTCTTCGCTACCATATAAATGGGCAAAGTGCTTCAAGCAATCATCGAGAGTGCCGATTATCCAAGGTTGTCCACCTCCATGAACAATTCGGAATTTCGATCTTTGGAAATTCGTGCCCCAAGGATAGAGGAATGAGTCCAGGGCCTCATTTAATGTGAGCATCGTCAACTCGTCGTTCGTGTAGTGTCCGCCCATCGTATATAGACCTGATCCCCTCACCGTATGCGGGTAGTGCCACAATTCGGCCTCGAAACCGCATTTACTGCACTTCACCTCGTCCTCTAGGTCAAAGTCTACGACGCCCTCGTATGTCATGCTCCTGCACTTGGGGCAGATGAACTGAAAGATGGGGGTTTTATTTCCCCTCCCGGTCTTCACAACCTCGAATTTAAACTTCCTGCCGACGATGGTCCTAGTTACAATGTATGTCTTAATCATTTGCACTTCCTTAACGTAGGCATCCCTTCCTTCGATGATTGTCCATTCATGCCAAAGCTTCCAAGCCTCGTACATCGCCTTCGCTTGCTTCTCTATCTCATAGAGCTTTTCGCCCTCATTCATGCACTTCACATCAAAGCTCGTCTCAAGGTACGGTTTTTGCTTTGCAAACAGCCTGATGCTAGTGTTGTACTTCGCATTTACCTCATTTGCTATTCTCTCGACAACTTCCAACTCGGCAATTAGGCCAGGCATCTTCTTCCTGTACTTCTCCCAGTTCTTTCTATCCAGGAAGCCATCGCCGATATGGCGACCATAGAAATATTCTTTGGATGCCACTTCATCTATGTCATTGATATGATCTGAACGTATACGTATGACACCATCTACATCTTCCTCTACTTCGTAAGCGCCTTTATTTCTGATAATACTCTGTATAGTACCAATATCGGATTCATCAAGGTGTACACTCCAGACGTACCTTCCAGAGAATGGGACCATTATGTGAGAGTAAGACTTTCCGGTTATTGCCTCAAGCAGATTCTTTACCTTTTGAACGAATTCATCAGTGGCTTTGTATGTCTCAGTCATATCTTTCACTCTCAAAGTACGAAAATCAAATCCTATATAAGCCCCAATGAATCTTCGAGTTTAGGTGAGAGGTAGTTATGGTGTTGGTACATTTTGGTAAGCTATTAGTTCAGATCATAAAAATACTAGATATTACCTCAGTATCGTAAACGAAATCAGACCTTTGTATCCTCTGCTTTCGCAATATCCTTGATCCTCTTCCAAGCTTCCACCAACGCTTTGGCACGTCTCTCAATCTCGTGTACCTTCTCTTGCTGTTTTAGACCTTTATTTTTAAATTCCGTCATCAATACTGACTTATTCTTCATCACTCGAATAGCCGCCTTGGACTCCTTATTGACCTGCTTGACTACATCCTCAAGGAGCTGGTGGCTTATGATGGTCTTCCTGCCATACTTCATAGCCTCCTGAGGCGTGATTGGCTTGGATATCTTCATCCCGTGTTCGTCAACCTCATCGTGTGTGAAAAGCATGTTGAACTGCTCCTCATAACCACCAGCTGTAAACCCGCCCATCACTTTGATCGAATTGTACTCCAGTTCATTCCTCGCATTGATCGTCTCGATGTTGTCGGAGAAGATCGCTATACTGTCTTCCCTCTCCTCGACCAACCAAACGCCCCTGTTCTCTGGCAGGGATTCTAAACGGACCCATCCCACTAGGGCCCATCGGACTCCAGGTTTCTTAAACATTACTTCACTATACCAGCTTTTCGTGATTTTATTCAGCCTAGAGTCTACAGCATCTATGAATTTAATCTGGCCCTGCCTCCTCTTTGTTGTCTTCACATAGATCTTCCTACCTTCAGTACTAGCCCATTCACGCCAACATCCCCAAGTCTCATACATGGCTCTAGCATGCTTCTTTATCTCCTGCAGCTTCTCACCTTCGCTCATGCCCTTAGCATTGAAACTCGTCTCAAGGTATGGATAGTGACCTAAAGAGAACTTCAGTGCTATACTAATGCCATACTTAGCATTAGCTTCGTTGGCTGCCCTTTCAGCAGCTTCCAACTCGGCGATTAGGCCTGGCACTTCCTTCCTGTAACTATTCCAGTTCTTCCTATCCTGCAAAGCATTTACATCCCGAAAATGAAATCCATATTGCTCTGAAGCCACATCATCTATATCGTAGAAGAAATTCGAGTGTACATATATTACATCATCCTTAACTTCATATACTAATTGAGCGCCGCGATTCATTGAAACACTCTTAGCCAACTTAACTTTGTCTTCATCTAAATACACTCCCCAAATGCGCCCTTTCAAGCGCTGTTTCTCCACAATTCCATAGGGCTTCCCTGTTATGGCCTCAAGAAGATCCTTGACTCTATGAACGAATTTACCAGATTCTGGCGTAACCTCAGCCAAAGTTATTCACCTTCATATCGGTTCAGTCCCACTTTTTCATAGTTATAGTCGAAGTGGCCATTATATTTATTAAAATATGTTGCGAAAGCTACTCCAAATTTGTATTCACTATCCTTTTTTATTCGTTCATACATCTGTTTTATTGCTTTTCCGAACTGGAAATTGAAGTTTTTATTATACGTTGTGAGTTTGGCTTCAATGATGCCCAGTTTACCATCTATTATAATCTCTCGGTCAGGCCCTATATATTCATCCTTCCTAAAGACTGTTGCCTTGAGCTTCTCCTCGGCGAACTTCGCCGCAATTCTTTCTCCAATCTCACCCAGCTTTGCCGTGTCATGAGCTTTAAGTGCATCGTTGACTTCGTCAATCATCTCCTTCGGCGCCATACCGGCGTCTAGGTCGATCTCGTCTGGCGGCGCCCTGAAGAGGAGTGTAATTGTTCGGTTACCACCACTGTCATAATATTCCACAGAAACGGCATCACGCCTGGCATTGTAGCTCATTTCCTCGATGGGGCGAGGTCGATTTCCATAATCCACCACTAGACGTGATTTTTCCATCCCATTATCATAGAGCCTGAATTTCCATTCTTTGCCAGAGATGTCATTGACTTCAAACTCTAAGTAGGCAGATCCTCCCTTTCCACCTGCATTGTTTATATAATCGTATTTCAGATCTTCGATCCGCATCTGAAACTCTTTTCCACCAAGATTTATCATTACGTGGCCATCCTCCTTTAACCTTAATATCTCCGAAGCCTCGTCTCTCAACTGCTCTATGAACTTCGACAATGGCAGCTGCTTTATCTTTAAAATTATCTCCTGACCCGGTTTAAAGTCGGCCATTATCCTTGTAGGTATATTGACTTCGGGGTTATCCACTAGGCGGAGGGCTTTGTAGAAGTTGTACACATCTCCAGTTATTGGATTAGCCAACTCTACCTGAACAACCCCCTTCTGTTCGATCATCTTTTCGAAGAAACTATTCGGGAGCTCGATTCGCAGGTTTTGCCCTTTTATCGCCTTCCCTCTGAATAGAGCCTCAGCTGTCTCTTTGACTTGGGTTGCTGCCTTAACATGAGGGCACGGCTCCCCATACGTATCGACGGGCTGGCCTAGCCCGAATCTTCTCTCGTACTGTTTCACCCTTGTGCCTGACCCCATCTACCCGAACCTCCCCACGGTCTGCAGGAGGTTGTGGAGGGCGAGGGACCTGATATCGTCCTTTAGCTGAGGTGCCGCCCTCCCCTTGCAGGCAGCGCAGCGGCATCCCTCGGACTTGATGCTGGTGTCGGTAATTGGGAACGAAGCGTTTCCCTTGTAGTATAAGCCCTCCTTCGCGCTGATGAACCACGAGAGCCCGGAGTAGGCGAACTTGCCTTTGCTCCTAAAGGGATAGGAAAGGCCGTAGAGCAACAACTGCGCATTCCCCTTGCCCTTCTGGAGGACGCTGATGATGGCCGAGACTACGCCATCTAAGAGGCCAAGTTCGGCGAGTTCCCGAGATGGTATGACGAATGAATCACAACCCAGTTCGATGGCTTTCTCTGCCGACCAGGCTATCTGCTTCCATATGACCCCCTTGATGAGCCCCATCACGGGCATATCCAGTTCCGAGAAGGCGCTCGAGAACGTGGCCTGCTTCAGCGTCTGTTCCCAGGAAAGGCAGAGCGGGTCGTCCTGATATGTGTAGGAATCGGGCGTCATCGTTGCATCAGGCCCAATGTCGTTGATCATCCCGATGTAGTCGTTGGGCGTGAGTACGTCGAGGAGCTCGTCCTCCATCACCGTTGATAATAGGATCTTACCATCGAAGCCCAGGAAGTCATGAAGACCGCGAGAGGATATCCTCTGCATCAAAGCCTTGTCCTTAACGAGCTCAGCCAATCTGACGATGATCCAAGGGAGAGGGAGATCGTTCCAGAACCATGACCTCTTATCGGTCAGACGAACTACCGGGACGAATCTTGGGAACTTGACCTTGGTCCGTGCCTTGAGCTTTAGCACATCCTCAATTATGAGGTCTTTTTGCATTACATAATGGGAGGTACAATATCGGCGTAACCTGCAGATTTCCTTAGGTTGTGTGATGCCGGTATAGGATATCCCGCGTTTGCACTTGGCTATCAGGCAGGCACGGGTGATGCAGCCGGGGCAATGGGTGCGGAAGAGCCCGCAATTGAGGCAGTCCTTTCCACAGTCTCCCCGCGCCTTCAAACCAATAACGAGAGCATCGTGAACGTATATAATCACCACTATATTATCTGTTAGGACATCGCTTTGTTTTTAATATTGATATGATAGATGAGGGAGATGCGAGTGCTGAGGCTCTGTGGATTGCGACGCCATCCTGACGAAGTATCGCTTTAACTAAAGTTGGAAGAATTTTACCGTGGCTTAGACAATGAAAACCCTCTCAAGGTGGCGATTAACAAATGCATAGATGCTCTGAAGGAGAACATGCTCGCCGGGGAGCAGATCAGAAAAGGACAGATTCCAAGGTATTATATCAGGAGGTTTGGGGTGACAAACCTTTATCGGTTCCGGCTTGACCGGGCAAGGAGGGCAAGCTATACCATAGTTAGCATGGATGGTCTCATAAAAGTCATAATTCTTGAAGTCTTCCCGGATCATAAATCTTACGAAAGGAGATTCCACTACAGAGGCTTGAGCTAACGAACTCTTTTGGACGCCTCAAACAGTCTCTTCAGTTTTGGATTGTCAGCCGCGATCCACGCGATGGTCCTTCCGTTGAAGATTATCTTATTAGAAGCTTCCAGATATTCGAGAATCCTGCTGAATGTTTGGTATTGCACCTTTTTGGGAAGGGATCTCCAGAGCTCTGTCTTGGTCGGGTAGTCTTTTGAATCCTTTATGGCCCTCTCTACCATCAATATTGTATCCAATTGTGGTTCATGGAGTATTTTGCTCATTTTTTGCCACATAATACCGTATATGGACTATTATATAAACTTATACAATTCTAAAAATAGGGGTAAAAAGGATATTGCCTCTCTTGAAGCCATGAGTGAGATCGATAGAAGTACACAACACATGAATTACGGAACAAGCTAGTGTGCTTACCGAAGTTTTAAATGATTGCACCATACTTTGAAGGATACCTAAATGGCCACAGACAACAGGAAGCCAGCGACTTCCTCCCCCAAGTCAGGCCGGAGAGTCCTTGAAGGCGTGCCCAAGATAGGATATGGCTTCAGCAGCTTCATGAAATGTACCACCTTCGGTGCGGCGCTGGAATCAGTGATGAATTTCCTGGGTGTGCAAGTAGACTACGAATACATCATGTTCACCTCCGGGGCAGCTTTTCACCAGACATGGAAGGACGGGTGGTTTCCCGGGAACTCAAGCATCCTGACCATGTGCGAAGATCCGTTTGAACCCATCCACAGGGGTATGAACGCCGTTGGCCGCGAGCTTATCATCCGAATGTGTAGTGGTGTCGACAATTTCGGAGTTAAAGCCAGCGCTCGGAAGTCGGCCTACGTCACCGGTGCGCCGGTCGATGAGGCGACCGCAACAGCGGAGATCGTCTCGAGCATCGACAAGGGGATTCCCGTTTTGGCGATCGGCGTCATTGATGTGCCCGAGTGGTGCATCGTCACGGGTTACGATGGTGGGGGGGATACGATCCTCGGGTGGAGCTACTTCCAGGACAACCCTCAGGTCAAGAAGGACCCCAACGGGTACTTCATGAAAAACGGCTGGTTCAAGGACACTCAAGGCTATGTCCTCATCGGTGACAAGAAAGTTATCCCACCTATGCGTCAGCTCTGCATCGACACCCTGAGGTTCGCCGTGAGAATTGCGCGCACACCCGTTGTCAACGGCGACCACAGCGGCCTACAGGCATATGTGGCGTGGGCCAACCAACTCACGAACGACAGATTCGAAGAATTGGACATGCCGGCCATATGGGAGAGGTTTACGGCATACCTCGATGGGCTCATAATGCCCGACGAGCGCAAGATGGCATCGAGGTTTCTGAGGCGGGTGGCCAAGGAGGAGCCCGATATCGCCGCTTACCTGGAGAAGGCCGCGGACCTCTGGCAGCAGGAAGCGGACCAGAGTGGACTCTGGCAGCAGCACGTGCAGCAAAACATCGAGGGCGCGAAGAAATTTGCGGATCCTTCTGTCCGCAGGAGACTGGCCGATCAACTGCTCAGGTGCAGGGAGTTAGGGGAACAGGCCACAAAGGTCATTGAGTCCCTACTGGCGAGAATCGAGTGACCTATATTTTCTCTGGTTTCTTTTTCCGACATGGATACGATGCCAAGTTGCTGCATTGTGCTTAGGGTATCATACCTTTCCCATTCCATAACTTTCCGCCACCTTTCCGTACTTCTAACTAAGCGTTTATCGCTCATCTGAATTCAACACGCCCGCTCAGGTTCGTCTCATCCTGGCGAGGATGATGACGGAAGCCAATGCGATGGCCACGACAATGATGCTTGCTTCTGTTAAAATAACTATTATCTGATTTCCACTATGATTCACAGCAATGCCCACTAATGCCCAGATGATAACTAATGCATAAGCTATGTCCTTTCTTGTGGCAATGACAAGTGTAGTTATAAATAGGGCCACCATTACAACTAAAGCCGCCCATATCTCTGCGCTTACTCCGAAACCGTCCCAGTTAACTGAAACCAATGTAACCGCCACGTTTGCAATTGTGGCTATCGTTATCCAACCCAAGTAGACGCTGAAGGGAACATGAACCGCAAGTTTTTCACGCGTTGTAGTCTCAGATTTACCTATGCCTAAGCGAAGATAAATCATAATTAACGATGCCAGAAGCAAGAACATCAGAATTATGGATGGGCTGAGATATTCAAACTGCCAAAGGAAAAGCCAGACAATGTTTATTATGCTGCTTAGGGCAAAGAGCCAACCAATTCTTATTTGGAACGTTTTTCCTTGTTGACTCGGTAAAGCTTGAAAGACCACGAAAATTCCTAGCAATATGTAGATTATTCCCCAAATGGAGAACACGTAACCTGCCGGGGTTATCAGAGTCGGGTTTGCATCAGAAATCTGAGCTGTGTTTTTTCCGCCTATAAGCGTGGTACTTCCGGCTAAGCCATTAACTAGGACTGTCGAAACAAATGCTAGGATGTTAATCCATCTTAATGGACTAGAATGATTGGCTGCCATCATCATCCACCATTATCCCTAGATTTTCTATTCTAGGTATATAAAACGTTGCGAACTATCCCAGCCCAGAGATCTCACTTGACTTCAATGCCGACCTCATTCCTGCGCATGAACCCTGGCGTGAAGGGTGAATTGTACCTCATGAGGAAAGGCTGACCCACGGATGGCAGGCCGCTCTTCTTGATGGCCGCGAGCAGCATGGCGGTCTCCTCTCCGATGGACCTCTCGCCAGCGCGTCCCCTGAACCGGATTGTCGCTACCTTTCTGGCTGGCACCTCCTGTATCCGGACTTGCTCATCGAATGGCTCAGGGGCGGTCTCTAATGTGTAATTCGAGGGCAGGACGAAGGACATAGATTCCTGGTCCGATATGACCGGTGCTGTCATCTCGATCTTCTCGGACGAGATGACGGGCGTGGTCATGGCTATCTTGTGGCTGGCTTTGTTGTTTCCTGATATATATCTGAAAAGAGGGCCGAAGGCGGAGCCTTCGTCATTGCCACCGACGGTAGCCAGAATGAGCTTGGGATATTTCCGTATCTCGATAACATCACTGTGCTCAAGCACTTCATAGGGTGCGGTTTGTGTCATGGTATCATTCTCCAGGGATTTTCATTCATAGGTCTGCTAATTCGTCGCAAGCTCCGGGTTCTTCTCCTTTAACGCGTCTAGGACGAGTTTTTTGATCTCCTTCGTCGATGTATTATCATGTATCCTCTTCTCTATTCCCTTAGCTACATCGCGAGCTACGTCCACAGGTGCTCCCGATTTGATGCAGTTAACGACAACCTTTTCATAGACGAAATCTTCCGTTCTCCCATCTCTTTTTGTTACCTTTACCATATTCTAACCTCAGACAGTAGAGAAATTTAACAATAGTTTATAGGTCATTGCTGCTGTAGCACAACAGTCACACATATGAAGAGGTTCTTCTTGAATTCCGAGCATTCTACGGCCTCTATGTAGGGAATTCATGCAGTTATGGGGAGGGGGAATGAAATAATTGGAGAAATTCAGTCTACTTTCAAATTTGGTCAGAAACGGATGCAAACCAAATCACCAAGAAATATGGCATTAAAGAAGGAAGAAATCCTTATATCAAACGAACTGATTCCTATTCACGGACAAGACTTCAACTTGCACTACCCACGCGCTAGGGGAGACGGGGGTAGCAAGATACGCAAACCCATCATGCTCCTTACTTGCATCGTTATGGCGCTGTTTGTTTCATCGATGCCATGTGCGAGTTCGCAAGAGGAATGGATCCTGACGGGAAGGGTCGCCGACGCTTCGACAGGCAAGCCTTTGGGAAGAGCGACGATACGCCTCGTGGGGTGGATCTGGAACGTGGGCAGATTCGACATGACCCTGACGGCGGATGAAAAAGGCTACTTTATTGCAAGCATCCGAAGGGGTTACTACTGGATCCTAGCATACTCGGATGATCCCGAGACCCCCGGCATGGATTACGTTCCAGGATTCTTTCCGAACTTGGACCTAACAGAACGAGAGAGCACGATCGTAGAAAAAACCATAGTCATCAACTTCGAGCTAATTCCTGGGGCATCGATCGTTTTTACGGGAAGGCCCGAATTTATCGAGCTGGGTGGGGTTCCAGAAGGTTTCCAATACGGAGCTTATGTCGGCGAGAGCAAGTATGGTTCTCTACTCACACAACAATCGATAGTTGGCTATAGTCCTGACGTATGGACATTACTTGGCCTGGAGTGGGGCCACATCATAGCTCCTGCCGACTCTCGGCTGTTTCCTGTCGTCTGGTCGACACTTGGTTACATCATGGTAGACAACGACGGCACCGGCTATGAGTTCAAGCAAGGAAGCAAAACGGTCTTGGACATAAGCAAAGCGACGATGGAGAGGAACGTGGCCGTAGTGAGGGACAGGCTGACAGAGACCTGGCTAACGGTATACAAGCTATCGGCAAACAGGATCGATGTCAAAGCCGAATTCGACGACCTGAACTCGGCCCTTACCTTCCTGAACTTATCGAGGTTGGAGTTGAGCGAGGGCAGGCATTCACAGTGCTTCGCCAACCTCAGGGCGGCATACATAATCGACGAGGACGTCCGGCTCAGGACGGAGAACGTACTGTCCGACGTGACCTTTTCCCCCATTCCGCTCTCCTTCCTGCTCGTCCTTTGCGGATTTGGGCTGGCGAGCGTCTTCATTGAGAAAAACGCGGTGAGGATAGGTGCCGGCGCATTGATCGGTTTCATCTTCCTGGGATTCTACTACTCCATTTCGCCGGGTTGGAGGCTGGCCAAACCGGAAAACCTCCTCGCTTCCTGCGTGTTCGCAGCATCGATAGCGATGGGCCTGACCCTAATTCTCCCAAGGCTCAGGAGTGACATCATCACGCAGTCGGGCGTAGGCCTAACAGCCAACCTGACCTCCACGTTCTCCCTTGCGACGAGGAACCTTAAGAGAAGGAGGCTGAGATCCTCTATGATACTCGTCTCCATCATGACCCTCGTCTTCGGGTTCACCGTCTTCACTTCCTATCAGATACAGTCGGCCGTCGGTTCTGGGCGCCCGTCGACCCCATACCCGAAACCGCAGCCGCCTGAGGGGCTCATGATAATCACTCCACCAGGGTCTTCCGGATATTCCGGCCTTCCGACTTCCATAATCGATGTCCTCAGAGCGGACCCTCTTGTGGACTCCGTCGCACCGAAGACGGAGAGCAGTCCCGCTTACTTGGAAGCCCAGCTGATAAGCGAGACCGGCGAGAACGTTACGATCAGGGGCGTGATGGGAGTTTCGAGTGAGGAGGTCAAGATGAACGACCTAGAAGCGGCCGTCGTAAGTGGGCATTACATGGCAGAAGAGGAGCACGCGATACTCATATCCGCAAGGGTGTCGGAAATGATAAGCGTCGCCCCTGGCGACAAGGTGATGTTCAGTTGGAGAACAGGTTCAGGAGTGTCGGCAACCGAGAGCTTCATGGTCGCCGGAATTTTGGACGGCCAGATATTAGAGCAGTTCGTCGACCTAGACGGCCAACCGATAAGGCCTTACGTGGTCCTTGACCGCGATAAGACCTACCTGAGCCCTGACAGCATAGTGGTGTTCAACTGGCAGGAGCTCATAAGTCTGAACTTGGGCAGGCTGACGAGGGTAAACGTCCAAGCAAAGCACAGCGGGGACATAGTGACCCTTGCCACGCAATTAGTTCGCAAATGGCGTTGGTACGTGTATGCGACCATCGATAACGGCGTCCAGCTCTACTATTTCAAGAGAGATCCCACGCTCTCGGGAGGGACCGCGATACCCATGCTCCTGGTCCTCGTGGGGTTGAACGTTTTGGCTTGCACGCTGAACGCGGTCTACGAGAGGAAGAGGGAGATAGCGACGCTCAGCTTGGTGGGCCTCAACCCTTCGCAGGTGAGCTACATATTTCTGGCGGAAGCCGGGCTCATCGCCTTCATTGGAGGCGTGACAGGGTATCTCTTCGGTCTCGGGGGGCCAAGGGCAATACTCAGCCTTGGCGGACCGGGCTTCTTGACGGAGAAGATTTCCTGGACTTGGAGCGTGGCCGTCATAACGATGGCCATAGCGGTGACGGTCGCGGCATCCGTTCTGCCGGCCCTCAAAGCTTCTACCATAGCGACTCCCAGGCTGCCCCTAAAGTGGAAGCTGGAATACCTCCCGGCCGCGAAGGACATGTGGTTGCTGCACATACCCCAGCGCGTATCACAGCTTGAGCTGAGGCGGTTCTTCAGGTTCCTCGAAGGGAGGTTCGAGGAGATGCAGCTCCTCAGGGCCATACCGGAGAAGATGGAATACATGGACGTAGTCGATGAATCGGACCAAGAGAAGGAAGTGAAGAAGCTGCTCTTCTCGCACAGCTTCGCCCAAGAGGGTTCGAGATCTTTCAGGACGGAGAACGAGCTGGCAGCGACTAGGAGCATGGGATCGTCGACGTACTCTCTCGACCTCACCATCAGGATAGAAATGCTCTACAATTACGAACCCATGGAGGTTGTTAAGAAGACGGCTTCCGCTATACGCAAATTGATGCTTCAGTGGACGGTGACGGCGTCTTCTGAAAGGTGGGGGCAATTGGCTGAGCTGGTACAAGTTCAGAATGTAAGCGTCGTCTCAAAGGGAAAGGCGCTGCTAAGTGGCGTCAGTTTGGAAGTCATGAAAGGCGAGATCATGGGTTTGACGGGCGAAGGTAGAAGGGCGTTGATACTGGCAATCGCGGGATTGACAAAACCATACAGCGGTTCCGTCCTGTTAGGTGGGGCGGACACTTACAGTCAAAGAGATGAAGTCAAGGATAAGATTGGAGTCCTTTTGCAAGGCTCGGGACTTCGCGGAGAATCGACTATCAAGGAGAGTATCGAATTCTTGGTCAAGCTTAGTGGAAAGGGAGATCCGGGCAAAACGGTTGACGACATCATTGGCAGGTGCGACCTAAAACAGCGTGCAGACGTAAGGGTGTCAAACCTGAGCCAAAAAGATAAGATTAAGCTAATTATAACCCAAATCCTGATGACCAAGCCCTTGCTCCTACTCATCGAAGACCCGTTCAGTGGATTGGAAAGAAAAGATGCCAACGAAGTTGCGGAGTTCCTCAAGCACTTCAGCAATATGGAAGGCATGACAGTCGTGTGTTCTGAAAGCGATGAACAGGCTTTAGAGTTTTGTAACAGGATCTTGGTCCTGAAAAACGGGTCAGTGGCGAAGGTCAGAGAAGGACTAGGCGATGCTGTCGGTTAACCTTGTTCATCTCACCGACCTTCGTGAATCGGGTAGCTAATCGTATATTATAGTCCCTTGAGGGGGTAATGGGCTACAGATAGATTGGATTGATGGATTCGTATCTATGACGCCTCCGTCTGTACCAAATCTTCAATCTCGCTAATGGCCTTGCTTTCCAAGTTTCGCATCTCCAAGAGGAGATCAGCGAATCGGCGCCTACCTTCTGCCTTAGAGAAGAGCTCTCGGATTGGATGTTCTCCTCCGCCCCCACGCCACAACATATTGGTTCCCCACTTCTCAGCCTCTGATCCATAAACTATGCGAACATTCTCGTCAAAGAGCTCTATCAGCATTTCATAGCTTCGCCAAGCTGCTTGCAAATACTTCACGTTGGCAGGGGAAAACTCCTCAGCTATATGCCTTAGATACTCGACAGCATAGCAACGACAGTTGTATAAAACCTCAAGTCTCCAGAACAAAAAATGTTCCAGCAACTCGTAACCGCTGATCGTCGGGTTCATTCCCTCTGAAATCATCTGGGCATCCCTTTCGTAAGCAATGAGGCCATATGCCCCAGTTTCCTCTCCTGTCCTTATCCCCGTCCTTGACATTTTAATGGCGCAGCGCAGAGCACCCAGTGCGGCCTCGCGACTGGATATCTTCTCTTCAGATTTACCTCCGATGACGATTATGTAATGTAGATTTTCTGGCCTTAGCGAGACGTATTCCGTAATAGGCTCGATGTCATAGCTGCGACCTAGGAACTCCTTCCTTTGATGGTCATAACCAGCAAGAACCGCCCAATGCCCCCTGTGGGCCACTGGCTCCCATTCTACGCATAAAACGGGTATTCCAGAGTCGATCTACTTGACGGCAGCCTCCCATAAACGCTCAGGCGTGGACTTCCTAACCATCTCAAAGTTCCGCCCTATTGCCTTGAAGAGGTTCACAAGCCCTGGTTCCTTATCCTCTGGAAACTGGTAAACAGAGCCGCCCATCCCCGACCTTAAGCTATCAGCCCTCCAACCTATGTAAAAGGCAACGCAAGACGTGCCTGCTAAGTAAACCTTGGAGAACCTCTCTCCAATATGAGCAAGACACGCCCTCATTACGGGGACTATCATAAGATCATCCGTTGCTAGATCATCCTTGATGACTTCCTTCCCGACTCCTCCCCAAACAAGACAGGGTATGCCATCTATTATTCGTTCTTACTCTCCGATCATTGGGCATAATTCATTCTGCGCTTTGATGTCAGTCGAACAATATATAGGCCTAATTCCAGTTGACACTCTTTATGAAAAAAAGAAGCCCACTCTGTATTCGATCAAGTGATAATTAGTATAAGGCTCTTTTATGTAGGTGCGATAGTACGCGCAGCCCTCTCGCTTAATAATATCCTCTGGTTTAGGGGGATAACTTGTTTAATTTAATTATTTCCCGCATATAAAACGATGTCATAACCTGCAATCCACTCTCTCCGAGTTAATAATACCCATTACGTTAAGACCTTTTTCCTGAATGAATTCAATAGTTCAATACCGAACTTTTACTCTGTGGATCGTTGAAGGGCTGCATGACAGTCGTGGCGTTTGCCATGTATGCCTTAACACTAAAAGACTAATCATTTCACTTTGGTGGACGCAGCATCCTGCCCAAAGCCGTCATACCGGCACCCACAGCGAGGCCTACAGTACTCTTGCCGCATGCTTCATCAAAGGCTTCGATTGCACGGTCGATCTCTTCCTTTTGAACGTTGAGGGGAGGCTCGAAACGGACTACATTCGGCTTGTGGTGGTAGTCACAAAGGATGATGTGGTGATTGTTCAGCATCCTGTTGAGAATGAACGCTGAAGTCTTGGAGTCGATGAACTCGATCCCAAGGATGAGGCCTAAACCCCGCACCTCCTTGATCGTCCTATGGCGTTCCTTCAGGTTTTGCAGCCTTTGAAGGGAATATTCCCCCATCCTCCTCGCGTGCTCCACCAACCCATCTCGAACGATGATCTCGATGGCCTTGAGGGCCGCCGCGCAAGCCCTCGTGTTACCGCGGAACGTGGAGATTAGAGACGAGTACCTATCCTCTGCGCCATAGGCCCTGTTCCAGATCTCAGCGCTCGTGACCGAGGCGCTTAAGGGGATCACGCCCGCGCTGAGTGCCTTGCTGACTGTGATGATATCAGGCTTCACGTCCCCATGTTCAGCAGCGAACATCCTTCCAGTTCTGCCGAAGCCTGTCTGGATCTCGTCGAGAATCAACAGCGCGTCATGCCTGTTGCAGAGCTCCTGTGCTCCTGCTAGGTAGTCCTTCGGGGGCACGATGCAACCTCCCTCCGCTTGTACTGGCTCAACGATGAAGGCGGCAACATCCCCCTCTCTCAGCTTCACCTCCAATGCTGGAAGGTCACCGAAGGGCACGCTCTCGCAATAGGGTAAGAGAGGGCCAAAGTAGTGCCTTTCCCTGCCCCCGCTCACGGAGAGGCTTCCAAAGCTCAACCCATGATACGAGAACTCTGCGTAAACAAGCCTTCTCCTTCCAGTCGATGCTCGGGCTGTCTTCAACGCCGTCTCAACGGCTTCCGCCCCTCCACTTCCGAAACAAGAGACATCGGGGTGACCCGGCAGGAGCCTGTGGAGGTTTTCACCCAGCGCTCCGACCAGCGGGTGCATCCCCCCGTAGAAGGAAAGGATGGTCGGCAGCGTAGAAGCTTCCTCCAAAGCCCTAAGCACTTCCGCCGGATTGTGACCAAGGCTAAGGGCTCCATACCCCGCAGTGAAGTCGAGATATTCCTCGCCCTGCTCGTCGAAGAGTCGGATTCCCTCGGCCTTCACGTACCGTTTGTCCGCATTCAGAAGCTTGAGGATTCTCGCCTCTGCAGGGCTTACATACTTGGCAAACCTCTCCCCCATTTGTCCGCGAGTTGAAGCCAAGGCCTCTTCAAGCGTGACCAGCTCGATTTCTCCCATCTTCAACCTCATAACAACTTCTTTGAGACTGGAAAGAATATCCTGCAAGATGAATAAAAGATTATCGGTAAAAGAATCGACCGTTGACCGTCCAATGCCACACATATGAAGACTTCTCTAGGCTATGCTCAGGTTCGTCCAGCTTTTTTCTGTTAAAAATCAATTTTCCTTATGTAGGAAGGTCACTAGAAATGCTGACGGCTACATGTTCTCCCTTCCCTATGAACTTGAGAAAGATGTCTTACTCCGGATCCTGATGGATAAATTTTAAAGCATAGAAAAAAGGACCCGCATAACATGGCGAAGCTCAAGTCCGGTAGAGTGGTAACCAACATAACTCCACCCGTTGGACTTTACTTGACGGGATTTGGAGGGAGGGCGGGACCAGCGCAAGGCATACACGACGAAATCTATTCTAAAGCAATTGTCATCTCCGATGAGGGGGATGATCTCGCGATTGTGACAACGGATCTTCTCGGCCTCGATGCTGATATCGTGAAGACTATTCGTGAAGGTTCTGAGAAGCTCGGAATCCCTGCTAAGAACGTCATGCTTTGCTCCTCGCACACGCACTCAGGTCCTGCCACCATTACCCTTAGAGGATTGGGAACTAGAGATGAAGACTACATCGAAAGTGTTGAGAGTAAAATCATCGGCGCAATCCATGAAGCTTCCTTGAATAAACGCGACTCCATTTTAAGTATCGGAGAGGGTAGATGCGAGATCGGGGTCAACAGAAGGGAAATGACAAAGGAAGGGAAGATCATCTTGGGGGAAAATCCACTCGGCCTCATAGACCCAACTGTCACCGCGATAACGTTTGAGTCATCGGCCAGCAAGACGGTGCTCTTTAACTATGCTTGTCATCCTGTGGTGTTAGGTTCAGCAAACTTGTTTGTCTCCGCTGACTATCCCGGTTATGCTGCGGCGGTGATCGAGAGGGCAATGAAAGGTTCGGTGGCGATGTTCATGGAAGGGTGCTGTGGTAATATCAACTCCAAAGTTGTCGGAGGCACGTTTGAGGACGCGGAGCGGCTTGGCGGTACCCTTGGAACGGAAACTATAATGGCGGTCGAACGATCGGAGATAGAGGAAGGCTCCCCATTAAGGAGCGCGGTGAGGAGGATCGAACTTCCCCTTCAGGAGTTGCCTAGTGAAGGAGAGATGGAGAAAGAACGTGCCGAGTGCTTGAGGAAACTGGCATCCGCGGAACAAAGGAGCGAGCGCGGCACCATGGAGCTCTGGCGAGGACTTCTAGAATGGGCCGATTCCACTGCCGAACTTGTCGGGAAAGGGGAAAAATTTCTGAAGCAGGAGATACAACTACAGGTCATGAGAGTCGGCAGCACCGCTATCGTTGCCATACCTGGCGAACCATTCATCGAGATAGCGCTTGAAATCAAGGCAAGATCTAAATTCAAACACACTGTCGTGGCAGGATATTCTAACGGCTGCATCGGCTACATGCCGACACCTGAAGCAATTGAGCAGGGAGGCTATGAGGTTGACTCGGCCTATAAGTTCTATGACATAGCACCTCTGGCTCCCTCGGCGTTTAGTATGATAGTTAAGGCCGCTGTTCAGCTCTGCGATGAAGTCCATTCAAATTGAGAGTAGGATAAGACATAGTTTAATAAAATTGAGAATAGAATTGAGTATTAGCACGCTTTTATGGATCGGCCATCAAGTGCCTTAAAATCTTAACAATATGCCCTCAGCGATCACTATTTCGAGATCTGCTCCTTCATCCTTTTTACGTTACTAGCTCGCTTAGTGCGTCCTCCAAGTGCCCCACAGCCCTCTCTTCGTGCACTCTCGCTTTCCGGACCAAGCGCGATAACTCACTCCTGTGCGCCTTGTTGGCCAATTTCTCTTTTAGAACCGAACCCCAACCTGGCGCCATTTCAACAGCCCTTCCCCAGACCTTCTCTTCCTGGGAGTATTCCTCAGAAGCTTTGTGAAGCTCGTTTGAGCCTGGAAGCCCTTCGTTTGCCATACTTTTCGTGAAATCTCTCGCGTAGGCGCGTTTGCACTGCATGATTAGAATGCCATCATTGGTTATGGGCACTGTGCGCATTGACAAGGCGTCCAGATTACTCGCTGAAAATTCGTAGATGTCGTCCCACAGGAGCTGCTCCGCCATCGCGTCGAATGCCATCAAGCCGGACTTGGTTCTCCTTATCCTCGGAAACCCCCACACAAACTCCGGTTCCCTCGCCAGCTTTATCGCCCACACCAAGGTGTTTATCAATACCTCTCGTTGGGACGGTTTTGGCTTCTTCTCACCTATCAGGATCAAGCCGTCGCAGTCCTTGTACCAATCATCCTTGATGAAGTATGATTGGTCTTCTTGGAAGTAGCTCCAACCGTGGAGTATAGCGCCTCCCTCGTCATAACCGGTAACGACGCAGCATTCCGGTGGCCCGACTATCCCTTCAGCTATGATTGGGCGCCCGCGATCAATGCTGTCAACAACCATCTTACGGAATTCCTCTTTGGTATGGATCGGAGCCAACTTGTGGACGAAGGTGAAACCATACCCCAACGCGTCAAAGGTGCGTCTAACTGGTTCATCCCCAATTATTAAAAGATCGCAGTTCGCCGGACCCCACGGCATTTCCCAGAACATCTTGAAAGCCCCACCAGAGATCCCCATCGCGTACTCGTTGGTGACCTTTTCTCCAAGGTGGCGCATTACCGCTATCGTTGAGCCCACGAAGCAGAGGCATGTCGTTGTTCCCCAGCCTATTCTCTCAACGCCTTCGATTATCTTTTTCACTTGCTTGCTCAACTTCATTTCCCTCATTCGTCACTTATATCTGCCATGCTTCTCCACCACATCTACCATTGCAAGCAGGTTTTCGATCTTCGCATCAACCGGCACCTCGTCGCCCGTAACCATCACGTATCCCCCACCTTCCATTCCCTCTGAGAGGCATCGCAGCGCTTCCCTCTCGGCCTCCGCCCTGTTTCCAAAAGCAAGGACCACGCTGTCAAAGTTCCCCATCAAACATGTCCTACTGCCATGCTTCTCCTTCGCCTCCATGAGGGTTATGTCCCCTTGGTTCTGCTCAAATGTCTCGATGAAATGCGCTCCCGTGTCGACCATTGTCTGAAGATGGCGCCGTATTCTGCCCAGCGTGTATAATCCGACG
>Ga0315280_10001171_pt1 | contig 46302 bp, 51 predicted proteins | sample YL17G06_40_MG_FD_203697 | JGI IMG/M metagenome (GOLD analysis project Ga0315280, IMG submission 203697) | Sediment microbial communities from Yellowstone Lake, YNP, Wyoming, USA - YL17G06_40 | ecosystem: Environmental > Aquatic > Freshwater > Lake > Sediment | place: USA: Wyoming | collected... | reverse complement strand
TTACATCGGACCGAGGAAGAAGAAGAGCGGATTTGAGGCGTATAAGATTGCGATTCAACGGAACCATCAGGTCTTCGAGGTCCAGTTGCAAACAGATGCCATGCTGGAGCGGGAAAACCTTGGCTTTCGGGAGAACCATCTCACTTACAAGGAGAGGCAGATGCGTCTGAGGGCAAAACTGGGCAAGCGATATGAGGAGGTCTATAAAGCCCTGGAGATTCTTCTTTGTTCTGACGGGACTTACTGTCAGAAACTGGCGTTTGGAAATCGAAAGACTCCGATAGGGAGTCAATCCAGTTGTTTTTCTTGAAGCGAAGAATTCAAGAGAAAGGAGAGAATCGAAATGAAAGTTGAAATCTACGACCCACCTATGTGCTGTTCGTCAGGGGTTTGTGGACCAAGCATTGACCCCGTTCTTGTCAAAATGAATGACGCGATACTGGCATTGAAAAAGCAGGGGGTGGTGGTTGAGCGGTATAACCTTGCCCAGCAGATCAAAGCATTTACTGCAAATAAAACAATTGCGGATCTGCTTCATGGTAACGGCAAGAAGATACTGCCAATCACCCTTGTCAATAGTCAAGTCTTCAAAACCGGGGCGTACCCATCTTATGAAGAGCTCTGCAAGGCGCTGGACATTGAACCCCTAAAAAAGGGAAAGCCCTTAACGCTCATCGTCCGCTAATTATGAACAAGGAGGTAAAACAAATGTTGGAGATCACAGAGTCGGCAGTAAAACAATTTAAGAAAGTCCTTTTGGATGCCGGCGTAAGGAATTCCGGTATCAGAATCTTTTCCTCCGGGGGTGGATGCTGTCCCTCTTACGGAATGGATGCCTCGAAGAACGGAGAGCCCGGAGACACATTAATCGAGAAGGATGGCCTCAAGATATTTGTTGAATTGGAGGCATACAACCAACTTTCTAATGCATCACTCGACTATTCGGATTCCCTGGAAAAGGGAGGCTTCGTCATCACGGGCCTCCCCTCATGCTGCGGATAATACGAAGGAGCGTGCAACGATGGCAAAATATATGTTTTTTTCAGGAAAAGGTGGCGTTGGCAAGACCACATTGGCTTCCGCAACCGCCATTCACTATGCTAACGAAGGTAAAAGGGTATTGATCGTCACCACAGATCCTGCCTCGAATCTCGGAGATGTCTTTGAGCAGGAAATAGGCCACAAGATCACACCGATCAATGGCGTAAAGAATCTTTATGCCATGGAGATAGAGCCCGATGCGGCTACAAGCGAATATAAAGAAAGGATCATAGGCCCTTTCAGGGAGATGATGCCCGGGGATGTGATTGCCTCCCTTGAGGAACAGTTTAATTCACCCTGTACCACGGAGATAGCCTCCTTCGACAGGTTTGTTGATTTTATGGAAACCGATGAATATGACATCATCATTTTTGATACGGCCCCTACAGGACACACCATACGACTTCTTGAGCTGCCGGTCGACTGGTCCAAGCACATCGAAGAGTCTGCAAAAGGAAGTGGGCAGACCTGCCTTGGGCCTGTTCAAGCGATCCAGGAATCGAAGGATAAATACGACAGAGCAACGGCACTGTTAAAGAATCCCATAAGGACAACCTTTGTCTTTGTTATGAGGCCGGAGGAGCTTTCCCTCTATGAAACAGTCCGGGCGATGAAGGAGCTTGTGGCAATAGGTATAAGGTCAGCCAGAATTATCGTAAACGGGATATTGCCCAAAGAGGTTTGCGACATCGAGTTTTTCAAAAAAAAGTACGAGGCGCAGCAAGAGATCATCAGACAGACAGAGGAAATCATCAATGGCACCAAGCGCTACATGCTTCTGAGGGATGGGGAAGTGAAGGGAATTGATTCTCTCAGGGATGTAGCATTTTACCTTTTTAATGGGAAAAAGAACACTTTCAGTTCTAAAAGAAAAATCGCTTATGAACCCGATTTCATCCTTGAAAAGCCCGACATAGACGGCTTATGGTTCCCCAATAAGGGAACGAAGAGGATCTTTATCACAGGCAAAGGGGGCGTGGGTAAGACTACTCTTTCCTGTATCGCTGCCCTTTATGCCTCTGAAAAAAGCTTTAAAACACTTCTTGTAACCACTGATCCTGCCGGCCACATCGGACAAGTTCTTGATAAGAAAGTGGGGAGTGAGCCTACAAAAATCTCCGAAAATTTTGATGCGGTGATGATAAATCAGGAGGAGGCATTCAAACAGTATAAGGAAAAGGTGCTAAACGAGGCTAAAGGAAAGTATTCGGATGACATGCTTGCCGCGATGGAGGAAGAACTGAATTCCCCCTGTACCGAAGAGATGGCTGCATTCGACAGGTTTGCTCAGTTCATCGAAAGCAATGACTATCAGGTCGTTGTATTTGATACCGCTCCAACTGGCCATACCTTAAGACTTCTTGATTTGCCGTTTGACTATGCAAAACAGGTTGAGATGATGGTTTCAACAGGTGAAGGCGCACAGAAAAAGGAGGCGTCACAGGACCGTTTTAGAAACCTCATCCGGATGCTCAGAGACAAAAATCGCACTGTCTTCGGCATTGTCCTCTATCCGGAATATACACCAATCGTGGAATCGTACCGGGCGATGCTCGACCTGAAAGATGCCGGAATAGAGACACAATTTGTGGTTGCCAATATGATTTTGCCTGAGGAAGTTTGTGTGAATGACTTTTTCAAAAACAGAAGAAAGATGCAAATGAAATATCTGAAAGAGATTAAAGAGCGGTTCAACCTCCCTGTGCTTCAGTTTCCGCTGATGGAGAGAGAATTAAAAGGACTTCAGCGATTAAGCGTTGCCGTTCAAGAGATATTAAAAGTTTGACAATAAGGATTTTACCTGACCGACACTATCACTGAATTGAAAAGAGAGGAGATGAAATGATGGTAAAGGATCAGAAGAGGGCTTTCGTAGATTTCTATAATTCAGCGCGAAAGAATAAGGTCTTAGAGCCGAAAACAACACTTATGATTCATCTCGCTTCCGCTATGGCCCTCGGCTGCTATCCTTGAATGGACCACTACCTTGGGGCAGCCAAGGAGGAGGGTCTCTCTGATGACGAGATCAGTACTGTTCAAGCGATCGTAATGGCCGTGGCGGTGGGAAAGGTCAACGTCCAGGTCCGGGAGGTGCGTTCAAAGACTGAGAATCAATCGCAACCGGATATGTGTTCTTCTCAGAAGGATTTGGTATACTAATGGCAATTCCTCCGGGGGAATGCATAATGCTTGTCCTGTCTAATAGGGTCGATAAACAAACAATTGAGGAGGTATAATATGTCAGGGTATAAAATCTCACAGTCTAAAGTGGAAGGATGAGTGACATGAGGAGACGATTCCGACCGGCCAACAGTTAGTTGGCGTATGCTGAGGTTTCCTGATGATACACGGGTCCGTGTTAATGGTTTGAACGAGATACTGGCCGACCTTTACTCTGAAGGCAGACAGCCGAATAAGGAGACCGCCGAAGAAATCCTCGATAGGCTGGAGAAAAATAATAATTATATCCCGCGCTCCGCCCAACGGGAGTACAAAAGTGTCCTCCTTAAGGAGTACACGGAGTATGTTGCCGGCCGAAAAGATAAAACCCCATCGAAAGGAGGAGGCCAAGATGAATCAAGAAAAAAAGGTAAATGATTTTTTGAGTAGTTTTAGGAATTTATCTAAGGAGGAACAAAAAGAAGTGATGAAGAAGTTAATTCCCGAATTTTGCCAGATCGCCATGCAAGATAAATCTTTTATGCAAGAAATGTTGCCTCGCTGTATGGAGATGATGAAGGGAATGGATTTCCCTATGAAAGAGATGATGTCCAAGATGATGGGTAAGGTCTAATGAACCACTCCCTCAGCTAAAGATAAATTATTATCCTTAAAGGGTTAAGGAGGCCCAGGGCCTAAATGGGAATATGAAATGGATTGCAGATTGAAATTCTTTAGAATTGGCGAAAAGAATTGACATTTTTTCCATGATTGAGTAACTTTTAATACAATGAATACTGAAGCCTTAAAAAATTACTTTAAAAACAGGAATGATGTTGCCTTTGCTTTTTTATATGGCTCACAGGCGAAGGGAAATGCAACTCAATTATCGGATGTAGATATAGCAGTCTATTTTTCCCCCGAGAGGAGACATCCTGTCGAGTTTGAGGAAGAAGTTTTTTATAAAGGTGAAGATGAGATATGCTCTGATATGGAAAAGATGACTAAGAAGGAAGTCGAGCTCCTCGTTTTAAACAGGGTTCCTTCCACTGTTGCGGCAAGTGCAATAAGGGGAATTCGACTCGCAATAAATGACTGGAATCTGTATCTTGACTTTATGGATGTTGTGACAGAAGAGTCGGAAGATTTCATGAATTTCATCATAAACGATTATATGGAGAGAAATAACCTTGAAAAAGGAGATTAGATTTCGCCTGATCAAGCATCTTACCTTTCTCAAAAACGAGTTAAAGGACTATGAAACCTTCGGAACTCTTTCCTGGAAAGAATACAATGATGACAGAGGAAAGAGAAGGAATGTCGAAAGATGGATTGAAAATATCATCAATTCGTCTATAGATATTGCCAAATTGATCCTGACTTCAGAAGATCGTTCCCTTCCGGATACGTATAAAGATATTATAAAGAACCTTTCACTTGTAGCAGGCTTCAGTGAAGAGGGGATGGGAAAACTTTCCAGATGGGTGAGCCTGAGAAATATCATCTCTCACGAATATCTCGATATCCGTTGGGCATCTATCCAAAAATTTATATCGGAATCCAAGCCTTTTTACGAAGATTTTTTGAAAAAGGTTGGAAATTACCTTAAAGAACACCCGGAGGACAAATAGTTATTGGAATAGCATCATACGAGGATCATATGACAAAGAAGGATTTACATGCAAAAAAGCTCCAGATCATCTTCTTAGAAACCAACCTTTCAATATAAGAAATTCCCGATTTTTATATTGCTATCTATGCGTACAGTAACAATGAGTCCAGGGGGCTATTTACATGAATAAACCAAAAAGTAAGATGGTTTTCATCTGTATTGAAAATGCACGGAGAAGTCAGATGGCCGAAGCTTTCGGACAGGGGAAAATAGAAGTTTATAGTGCAGGGTCCCGTCCTTCTTCTGCAATCGATCCTTTGGTGATCGAGGTGATGAAGGAGAAAGGAATCGATCTTTCTGGTAAGCGACCAAAGGGATTGAATGACCTTCCTCCAATCGAGATGGATTATCTTGTTACGATGGGTTGTGAAGAGACCTGCCCCGCTATCCCTGCGAAAAACATCATCGAATGGGAGATTCCAGACCCCAAAGGGAAATCGATTGACGTTTTCCGCGAAGTCAGGGATTTGATCGAAGATAAGGTAAGGGGTCTCTTGAAAGAAATAGAGAGCCAAAAATGATGAACTCAGGAAAGAGATTTATCATTGGGTTTTTATCTTTTTTTATCTTTTTTAGCTTTTTTGTTTCTTCCCCAGCTTTCTCTAAACAGGTGGTTCCCTTTGGCTTCTGTCCCAAGTATAATCCTCGCATCATGTATCAGTTTTATCAGCCTTTTGTTGACTTTCTGAGTGAAACTACTCCTTACCAATTTGAGATTAAGTTATTCCGGATTTATCAAGATACCATTGACCAACTTGGCCGTGGAGAAATCTTGATCGCCTCGTGTGGTCCTGTCGCCTATGTCAAGGCAAGAGAGAAATATGATGTCAAACCAATCGTCCGAGCCATCAGCAAAGATGGGAAACCTTATTATCGGGGGATTATTATCGTCCGGCAAGATAGTCCTATTCAGAACCTCAGCGAATTGAGAGGAAGAAGTTTTGCCTTCGGCCAGGCTTGGTCCACTGCGGGCCACATCCTTCCCGAATACTACCTCACGAAGGCTAATATTCGCCTAAAAGATCTGAAAGAGTACTCTTTTCTCAGACATCATGATTCCGTTGCGAATGCTGTTCTCAAGGGTCAATTTGATGCCGGGGCGGTGAAAGATATCATTGCCTACAAATATCAGAAAGATGGACTTCGGTTCATCTTCTTCACGGACCCCATCCCGACGGTTCCGATTGTTGTCCGGAGGGATACCCCCACCGAGATGGTTGATTCCGTGAAGTCGGCCCTGTTGAATCTTGATCCACAGAACCCAATTCACCAAAAAAGGACGATCTCATGGGACGAAGAGTTTAAATATGGATTCGCAGAGGCTTCCGATTCTGATTACGATTCGATCCGGAAGATTCTCCGGGCAGTGGAAAAGGAACAAGGGATGAAAGGGTTACTACGGGAATGAGAATCATTAATCCGCTCAATTCGCTCCAAGGGAAGTTTACCCTCTATCTTTCCATTCTTATCATCGCAACGATGTCCGCCCTGGCCTATTGGAATATTTCGAGAGAAAAGAGGCTTTTGCAGGATGCTATCGTCAGGGAAGGTAAGGCCCTCGTGGAATCTCTTGCCATTTCATGCACCAATACAATGCTTTATGAAGAGATCGGCTTGGTTGAGGAGGGAGGACTTCTTGACAACTATATCTCCGACTTGATGCAAAGAAGAGACTTAAACATTATCTATGCCATGATTCTTGACCCGAAGGGAACAGTCGTCGCCCATAACTCTATGCGGGAAGTCGGAAATATATATCAGGATGAAGTCACCCGAAAGGGAATTGCCTCATGGCATACCCTTCTCCAGTATCCATCCCGGAACATGCTCGACATTTCAACCCCCCTGGCCATTTCCACCAAGCGCTGGGGAACATTGAAGATTGGAATCTCTCTGGAGAAGATGAGAAAAGAGATCTCCTCATTGGTATTGAAATATATCCTTTACACCGGCCTTTTTATTTTGCTCGCTACTGTCGTCATTGCACTTCTTTTCAGATTCATTACCAAGCCTTTAAAATTACTTACAAGAGAAATGGATGAGACGAATCCTGGAAAAGATCCTCTTCCGTCACCTGTAACCGGTCAGGATGAAATTGGAATACTTCGGAGAAGTTTCTACCGGTTACTGAAAAGGATTAAAGAGGATGAAAAGGAGAGAGAAAGGACGCAACGTAACCTTCTCGTTACCGAAAAGATGTCTGCCATTGGAAAGTTAACCGCCGGGGTTGCTCATGAAATCAACAATCCTCTGGGTGGCCTCTTGAATTGTATCTATCATTTTAAAAGAGGAGATCTACCTGCCGAAAGACAAGGAGACTACCTCCGACTGATGGAAGATGGGATTAAACGAATTCAAAATAGGGTAAGCAATCTCCTTGAATATGCCAGGACCCCTAACATTGAACGGTCAGCGACCGACATCAACTCCATCATAGAGAAGTCCCTTTCCCTCCTCGATTACCAGATCCGAAAGAACCAGATCGAAGTGGTTAGAGAGATTTCCGATACTCCCCCCTCCATCGAGGTGGATAAAAACCAGATGGCACAGGTTTTCATCAATATCTTCCTGAACTCAATCCAGGCAATGGAGGGCGGAGGAACATTGAGGATAGGGGTGCGGGCCCTGGATGAGCGACTCATCGTGACAATATCGGATACCGGAGAAGGAATTGCAGAGAATATTCTCCCGAAGGTTTTTGATCCCTTTTTTACAACGAAGGGGGAAGGGAAAGGGACAGGCCTTGGACTCTGGATCACTCAGGGGATTGTTGAGCGGCACGGTGGGACGATTCAAATGACCACCCTGGAAGGAAAGGGAACGACCGTCGAGATCCGGCTTCCCCTTCATTCTAAGTAGGAAAGGACAAGTATCATGCCTGACGCGATAAAAATCGTAGTCATTGATGATGAACCGTTGATGAGCATAACGATTCAGGACGTCCTAATGGCAGAAGGTTACAAGGTCATTAATGCTGAAACCGGAAGAGATGGGTTAACCCTTTTCAGAGAGAACCAGGCAGATATAGTCATCACGGATCTAAAGCTACCTGACATGGATGGTATTGAAATTCTAAGGAATGTCAAAGCATTCAGTCCTCAAACTCATGTCATCCTCATTACAGCCTATGGCTCCATTGATTCGGCGGTAACGACCATGAAAGAAGGGGCGAGTGACTATCTGACAAAACCCTTTGCCATGGATGAGCTTCTCCTCATCATCAAACGAATTCTCAGAATGAGACAATTGGAAGAGGAAAATCTTTCTCTTCGCAAGAGGGTGGAGGAGCGGTACGGTCTCGAAGGGCTTGTCGGAAAAAGCCCGCAAATGCTGAAAGTTTATGACCTGATGGAGACGGTTGCCCAAACGGACACAACTATCCTCATTTACGGAGAAAGTGGAACAGGGAAAGAGGTGGCAGCCAATGCCATTCACCTTCAAAGCCCGAGGAAAGGCAGACCCTTTGTGAAGGTCAACTGTGCCGCTCTTCCGGAGACGCTTCTCGAAAGCGAACTCTTCGGCCATGAAAAAGGTGCTTTCACCGGCGCAATAAAACAGAGAAAGGGACGCTTTGAGATGGCTGATGGAGGAACTCTCTTCCTTGATGAGATAGGGGATATATCTCCGGTAGTTCAGGTAAGACTCCTTCGCGTTCTTCAGGAAAGGCAATTTGAGAGGGTGGGCGGAAACGAGACCCTGTCTGTGAATGTGCGCTTGATTTGCGCAACTCAGAGAGATTTAAAAGACGAAATTCGAAAGGGAACCTTTCGTGAAGATCTCTATTATCGTTTGAACGTTGTTCCCATAACGCTTCCACCGTTAAGGGAAAGACGCGAGGACATACTGCTTTTAGCAGAACACTTCGTAGATAAGTTTTCAAAGAAAATGGGGAAGGAGATCGCGGGTCTCTCCGAAGATGCGAAAACTCTCCTTTTGAGATACCCGTTTCCCGGGAATATCCGGGAAATCGAGAATATGATCGAACGCGCCATTACTCTGATTAAAGGCAAGGTCATCCAGGCGGGTGACCTTCCGGAGGAGGTGTGCGGGGGAGAAACTCCTGTTCGCAACATCTGCGAGAATATCCGAGCCTCAAAACCTCTCTCTAATGCTATCAGGCTTTTCGAAAAAGAATATATCCAGAGTGTGTTGGAGAAAACAAAGGGGAAAAAGGGGGAGGCCGCAGAAATTCTGGGAATCTCAAGAAAGACCCTCTGGGAGAAGATCAAAGAACTGGAGATTGAGATATGAAGATCAAATCCAAAAACCACATTTTCATTATCGTTCTCATGCTATCTGCTTTCTTATCTTTCAATGTCTGTCTTTCATCCGCAGGGCCTTCTTCTCCATCCATCACCATTCTGTATAGCAACAACATCCATGCAGAGATCGATCCCTGCCCAGTCTGAGGGCCGACCACACGATTTGGCGGTCTGGCCAGAAGAGCAACCTGGGTTAAAGAACTCGAAGAGAAAGAAAAAGGGATACTCCTCCTGGATGCAGGGGACCTATTTTTCAAAAAATTTTCAACTCCCTATCCAGAAAACGAAATGAAAAGCCGGGAAGAAAAAGCCCGTCTCATCTTCAAGAGTTTTGACCTGATGGGCTACCATGCCATCGGAATCGGAGATGATGATTTAAGCCTGGGCAAAAAATTCCTCTTAGAACTTTCAAAGATGTCAAATGTTCCTTTTCTTTCTTCCAATTTGATAGATGAAGATTCCGGTAAGCCACTTTTTCAGCGTTATCTGATAAGAGAAGTAAATGGGCTGAGGACCGGGATCTTCAGCGTTCTTTCTCCGGATGTGTTTTTAGGCCTATCTGATCCAAGGAAAAAGGATTTGCTCTTCCGCGACCCTGTCGAAACTGCGCAGGAAATGGTCAAAGAACTCGGGCCCCAAACCGATCTCATCATTCTCCTGAGTCATCTCGGTTATTACAAAGATGTGGAGCTCGCTCGGAGAATCTCGGGGATTCATATCATCGTAGGGGGGCATACGGCCGTCGACCTGACCACCCCCCCTGTCATCCAAAACACGCTTATCGTGCAGAACTCAGCCAAAGGCATGTATGGCCGAAAACTTAATCTGACCTTCTCCAATAGAGAAGCGACTTTCTATAATGTAACGACAAAACATACCTATGAACGTAATCTTGCGAAGCTCCGGCAGCAACTAAATTCAGTACAAGCTTCAGAGCCTGAAAAAAATCAATGGCAAAGAGGCGTGGAAAATATTGAACGCACCCTTCAAGAATTTAAACAGAGAAATTCTTTCGGAATGACTTCCTTTCCCCTCGGGGAAGCTGTTAAAGATTATCCCGATATCAAGAAGATGGTTGACGATTACAAATCAAAATTCCCTGAAAAGAGTGAATCCCCTGTTCATGACAGCCGGGGAAGTTACAAACCCAGGTCACCATAGAGGTTCCAAACGCGCCCATTTTCCATGATGAATTTCCTCCATGCCGTCTGAAAAGATGTGGTGGAATAGTTATTTCGAGAGATATCGCTCCAAGGTGCTGTCCGGGGTTAAACCCACGATCATATCTCCGTTCACAATCTTTGTAGGCGTCGATGCCATTCGCAATCGATTTGCCAGCGCCATATCTGCAAGGACTCTATTTCTTGCCGCGCCCGTCTCAAGGGCAGACTGAAAGATTTTAATATCGTATCCTTTTTCTTTTAGGAGTTGCTCAACCTTCTGCTTCACAGCCCCTTTTTCCTGATTGGCAATATTCTGACCCTCTTTGGTGAAAAAGAAGTCATGAACAACCCAGAAAGCCTCATTGCTCACTTCCTGTGCTGCGGCTGTCATCTCCGAAAGCTCAAATGTTTTTCCCTGAGGCTGAAATGGGAAATGTTTGAAGAGGTATTTGAAATCTTGTGGATATCGCTTCATAAGTCCCATAAACTTTGACCATGAATCCATGCAGTAAGGACACTGGAAATTAGAAAATTCGACAATCGTCACTTTGGCTCTCTCATTTCCGATAAAGGGGGATTTCTCCATCTCCAGCATCCCCATATCGATTTTCTTAGGTCTGGGTGGACCCGCCTCTCTCATGGTTATATTTTCCCCTTTAATGAAAAGGTTTCCGATGAAGACTTTCCCCCCGGTTTTATCCACATAGACGATTGTAGGCATCTCTTTGTCGGGGAGAACGATGAGAAGCTTAACAGAATAAAAATCGGGAATAGGGCTTTCTATCTTCTCCAAAAATTTGATCTCAGACCCCGGGGGAAGGCGGACCTGGGACTTAAACGTGTCGATAGCCACCTGGACAATCCGGTCTTCCTGAGAAAAGGTAGCAATCGGCAGACTCAAAACAAGAGCAATCAGCGTTCCCGTCCAAAAAATATTCTTTGCCATTTTCAAAACCTCCTCAGATGATACATTCCGAATTCTTCATCGTTTCTCACTTTTTTGTAAGCAACTCCCTCACGGCGTCAATCTCCTGCTTCACCACCATAGGTCTCTCGTCACCTCTTCTAATTACCAACAAGGCTCCTTCCTTGGACCGCTGCCGATTCGGACTTTGATCCCTGACCCTATCTCCATTCCAGGTGGGGAATCCCGGAGGAGTCAATCTCACTGTTCCTTGGTTACGTACTTATTTTTTATTTTAATCCCGATGCTTTTAGGATCTGTTGAAGAAACACTTCTGCCTCTCCAAAGGCGCCCTCTTCCGAATAGACCACCTCAGGAGTTCGACCTTTTTTGATTTTGACAACAATAAAGTATGGGGTCTGACCTCTCCCAGCTCTTTATGGATTTTAAAATTTTCATCAAGAAAGAGAGGAAAAAGATGGGGATTGACCTCCATCGCCTCTATCTTAATCACCCCTTCAGGGTTCAAGATCTCCCATTCCTGTTTTATCTCTTTTGTGAACGAAACAGGGGAAATAACGAATAGACAGGAGACTATCACAGTTATAAAAAATATCCACCTCATCCAATTTTGCTTCATCCTATTCCTCCTCTAACCGACTTTGAATTCCGATTGAGCGAAAAATATTCCTATCTTTCGAGTTAATGAATGTGATCTTAAAGTGTATAGTGGTCAAATTTGTTTCCTTATTTATTCGGACACACCATTTCTTATCTCATCTCCTCCCCCCTAACGATGGGGGAAGGTTGGGATGGGGGTGGACATCTTGACCCTCCCACCTAAATCCTCCCCCACCATGGGGGGAGGAAGTTATTTTTTTCGCTCAATTGGGGTAATAGAAAAATTCTTCATTTGGGTAACGTATGTTACCCTGTCGTAACGATATTGAATTCCCATAAAAATCAAATCATTTGTCGCCTTTCCCTTTAACCGTTACGAAATAGTAACAAATCTTGGGTCAACTACTTCTTGGGTAACCCCTCTATTTGATTAAAATAATTACATTTTTTTATGAGAACTCTTGGTATACATAATGCAATATCAATTCCATCCTAATGGGGATGTTAAAAGTATTTAAGGGATGATCTCAGAGGATGGTTCTTGGATTCACCTTCCTTCCATCTTCTGAGATCATCTTCTTTTTGAACATTGGGAGTCTCGAAGGAAACTTTTTCACCTTAATCTAAAATAACTTAACTTCAGGAGGTTCTTATGAAGAAAACGTTTTTAGTTCTCATACTGTCGATCTTGGTTGGCGTTTTGGTCGGTGGGGACCCAGCCTCCATAACCTCGGCAAAGGCGGACCCACCTGCGAGACTTGCCACGATTTCAGGAAAGGTGATAGATGTCAACGGCGTTGGCGTTAAGGGAGCCACCGTGATTGTGGAGGGCCAGAACGTGAAGGCAGTCACGGCTTCCAATGGTTCCTTCAGGCTTACCGGCGTAAATCCCAGCTCGGTGTACCTTTATGTGAAGACGCCTTCCAAAGCATATCTGGACGGTGAGACCTTAAAGTCCATCTCCATAAAGGCTGGTGCTACAGTTTCCGGTGTGACGATAACCCTCTCGGGCCGTCCCAGCGAAACTGCTATCTATGTGGGAATGAAGACATGCTCCGGGTGTCACGACGCCAGCTTGTCCAAGTCACTTGACGGCACCCCGCACGCAGCTGGTCACTCACGCTTCGTAACCGAGGGGACAAGCCACATGATCTACAAAAACATGTGGCCAGAGCCTGATGGAAAATACCTTCCGAGAGATCCCCAAGGCAAACTGCTTAAGGTACAGGACCCCCTGGACGGCAAAGGCATGGTCCATTTGGCATTGTGCACGAAAGGAGACGAATCCAATCGCCAGTATCTCTTCAAGTTTTATCCCGAGCAGAAAGAAGGTGTATCTCTGGGCGAGGCCGACCTGGATTGTTCGGGTAAGCCCGCTGACGCCATCTGGATTCCGGTTGCAGCCACCATCGGCGGCGAGGGCAACTGGGGTGAGGGGTACGTGGACCCGAATCACAAAACCCCCGACCGATACCCCAACTTCGGTGAGGGGAAGCAGCGCTTCATGGCCAGAATCCAGGATGTGCCTGTTATCGCAAAGTGGATGAAAGAGAACAATGTGTCGCGGGAAGGACAGAAGCAGGATTACGTCTGTTTCCTTCCGGTTTACATCATGCAGGACGGCACTCCGAGAGATTCAAAGGTGCTGGCCAAAGGTGAGGTTGGCTTTCCCGCGTTCTGGCAGAAATCCCCTAAGAATTGGGCGGAGCCCGACAATACCCTCTCCCGAAATTGCGCCGGATGCCATGCCACCGGCGTTACGATCAAAACAAAGGACTTCCAGGGCTACCAATCTATTGTCACCCACTGGGATTACAAAGACATGAATATCACCTGTGAGCGCTGCCATGGACCGGGTTCGGAGCACGCCAAGACGTCGGATAAGACGAAAATCATCGCACCCAAGTATGTGACCGCCAAGGCGGGCAATGAGCTCTGTGGGCAGTGCCATGGCTCCCACGACGGAAAGAGCCAGAACCCAATGGGGATCTTCAAGCCCCCCTTTGATGCGAACTACAAGGATACCCTTGGCCATGGATTCTTCGTCCCGGGCGTATATGATCTCGCAACGTTTTATTTAAACCTCTGCCAACCTTCCCCGCACCTTGAGACAGACTGGAAGGAGGGGAGCTTTCACGCCTGGCCTGACCAGACCCACGGTCGTTCGCATTCAATGGAACTTTGCGAGTTGCAACGGTCCGCCCATTGGAGAAATGGGTCGGAAAAGCTCACCTGTTATACATGCCACGATGCCCATACCCTGGATGGGGGGCCGGCCTCGCTTAAGGTCAGTGGCTACGATTTCGTGAATGCGGCCTATGGGAACAATACCTTGTGCCTGGCCTGCCACGCCACCAAAGGTGATTTCAAGGACGTATCCACTGCCGATGTGGCAGTACTTCAGCTCGCCGCAGGCCACAAGGTGACGAAGGATGGAACTGCAGTCTCGATTAAACCCACTGACGCCTTCTTATCAAGAAACCGAGTCGCACGGGCCGTCGCCAAACACATGCAGGTAAAAGCGGCGATGGGCGGAGCTCTCTATACACCCGACGATCCCAAAATGCCAGTGGGAAACTGCGCATCCTGCCACATGCCGAAGATCGGTAAGCTGCAGGACGTTAACGTTGATGCTCAGTACCACCTTGAATTAGACAAGAATGGGAAGAGCGCCATGGCTGAAGGCAACGTATCGTCGCACGTCTTTGATATCGTCTGGCCCGCCCAGAGCGTAATTCTTAAAAACCCCGATCCATCAAAAGGTCGCGATTATGACATTATGCCGAACTCCTGTAGCAAGTGTCATGACTTTGCAAGGATTAGCGGGGATAATGATTAAAGTCTTTCAATTAAGTCTTTTATCTTAGATTCCTCTACCTTCAGAGAATCGATTGCAGCACATGGGGCCGGCAAAACCGGCCCCTTTTTCCATGGTGCTCCAGGTATGGCAAGGGAACATAAAGGAACAGTTTAGAAGGTTCGGCAAGATGGATCGGTCAACGGCCCGCAGCCTCATCTACAACATGCTCGCTATGTGTTATGTCTATCCGGATGAAAAGGTTTATGCATTGATTGCAGAGGGCGAATGGATGAGGGGGTTTAGAGAGGCATTGAACCTGTTGGATAAAAAGATTTTCGCTGACTATCTTAGAGCCATCGAGCAGGCAATCTCTGGAGCAAAAGAGGCTGAACAATTGGCAATGGCTCGGGAGTATACCCGCCTCTTTGTCGATGCCTTTCCGGATGCAATTGCCCCACCTTACGGATCGTTCTATTTGCAAAAAGAGGGGTTGGTTCCCACGAGAACGATCTCTGAGGTGCTCCGTTTCTACCATGGGGCGGGGTTTAGCCTCAAGGGAAACCTGCATGATCTTCCCGATCATGTTGCCAACGAACTGGAATTTATGGCTTTCCTCGCAAGCAAAGAGAGCCAGGCATTGGGGAATGAAAGGATCAAATCGGAAGAAATCCAGATGAACTTTCTGTCTCGATTCATTCTCCCTTGGGTCCCAACCTTTTGTGAAAAGATGGTAGAACATAGCTGTCATCCATTCTATGGTTATCTTGGTAACTTAACCAAAGAGTTCATCAATTTCGAAAAAAATTATCTGGGGGTTCCGGAAGAGCTGAATTTCTGGGAAAGAAACGAATCCGAGACCAAATTTGGTACCATAGGAGGTTGAACAGACTAAACTTCTCAAGTCGGAGTTTAAAACGAAATCCTCAACCTATCAAAACCCTTCTGGAAACACAAAGAGGTAGGATGGAACTTATTGGGTTGGAAATGGGTGGATTTCTGGGAAGGAAAAGAGCCCTGCTGGAATATGTTTACCCGGTTTTGGGAGGAGAGATGAAAAAAAGAACTGTTTTTTCGCTTTCGATCTTGATGGGAATAATTGCTTCGTTTATCCCTTGCTTTCAAGCCGAAAGGGCTGCCTCCCCATCTCAAAAGGAGTGTCCATCCTGTAGTTCTTTTGGCGTTCAGAGATTTCAGGAAAAGAAGCAAGCTCCCGCTTTTACCCTCAACAGTTTGGATGGGAAAAAGATCAGCCTCAGCGACTTCAAAGGAAAACCAGTGATCATCACTTTTTGGGCCACGTGGTGTGAATCCTGTAAGGAAGAAATGCCTATATTAGAAAAATTCTCCCAAGGAAAGAGAGAGCAGTTGGCGTTCCTGTTAATTGCCATTGACGGAGAAAGAAAGAGAGCCGCTCAAAAGATCATCGACCAAAACAAGATCACTCTTCCTGTCCTCTTACTTTTAAAGGAAAAGACTATGGACCAATATGGAGTAAGGGGTTGGGTTCCCCAAACCTTCCTTGTCGATCAAGAAGGGATGCTGGTGGGAAAGATTATAGGCGAAAGAGATTGGTGTTCTGCAGATGCTTGGTCCTGCATGAAAGAACTATTCAATCTTCGTTGACAAATACCGGAAATTTTCGTCTCAATATGCTGATTATTTCTTTCCAAAAACTACATCGACTGCGGAGAATATTTTCACGTTGGCTGAATCCATATTACCGACTCGTAAGTAGTTTCGTATCCTTTCTTATCATCGGAAAACAACATGCTTCGACGTAGCTTCACTTTCGTTCTGTGTAAGCAGAGGAGTTATCTAATTCCCTGAGAGGGGCGTGCTTGGGAAATGCCGGGGGAGAAAAAAGACCTTGCTGGGTTATTCTAGACTGTTCGAAATATGTCCACTCCAATTGCCCGGCATATCAGAATCAGGATAAGCCTTGCTGGGAGCACGCCTTTACTTTTACAAAAAGCTGCTCAGGGTCAAATGGGAGTGCAAGGATTGTAAGGTGTTTAAGCTTTATCATAATCCTGAATGATGACTCCGTACCCCTTCTCCCTCACCATTAATAGACTCATCAGCAAGTTAAACCCTCCTCTCTTGGAATTCAGGCAAAAGGGGTCTCCTTTACTCCGTTTTCTTTCTCGCCCTCCCTGGGATATTGATTTCAGGCCTGATTTAAGTCATAAAGATATTATTGGGATCCTGCAGAATTTTCCATTTTATTCCTCGGCTGGGCGATTCAGAGATGATCCGCCACAGAAGATTCGGACGATCCCTGAAATACCGATTCTAAACAAACTGTCCTAAAAGGATGAAAGGAGTGGGCTTAAATGAGTGAGACCGTTGAAGAACAACCCTTTGAACCCCAAAGTGAGCCTCAGAACAAACTTAAAAGCACAACGATGAAGCGAAAACCCGTCATTTTTGCTGCCATCGCCGCGGTCGTATTGGTCGGAGCCTTGCTTTTTTATTTCCTCTATCTTCAGCATCCCGGCCGCCAAGTCCTTGCACAGGTGAATGATGAAAAAATCACCGTAGAACAGTTCAATAAAGAACTGGACAAAGTGGAAAACCCTTTACGGGACATGTACAAAGAGGATCCCGATAAATTTCTCGAAGGGATCATTATCAAGACGATCCTTTTACAGGAGGCTAAAAAGCAGGGACTTTCGACCCCCGTTAAAACATATAAGGACACTGAAAAGGGGGCCAAGTCACCTGAAGAAACCCTCATCACTGAGCTGATGAAAAAAAAGTTTCCCTCCCCGCCAGAGGTCACCCGCGAGGAGATCAAGACATTCTATTCTATGTTCAAGGACCGGATGGAGGGAAAACCTTTAGACCAGGTCACTCCGATGATCGAACAGGTCATCCGTGAAGGGAAACAACAACAGGAGCTGGAACGCTTCGTTGGTGAACTTCGTAATACGGCCAAGGTTGGAATCAATCAGATTCAGTTACAAAAGATTGCAGCCAGGCCGCCTGAATCAAACACCGAGGAAGATTTTAAAAAAGCTCTTGCGAGCGGTAAGCCTTTTTTGGTGGATTTTGGAGCAAATTCTTGTGTTCCCTGCCGTCAGATGAGACCGATTCTTAAAGAACTCGATAAGGAATATTCGGGAAAGACTCGGGCTCTTGTGATCGATATTTATAAGAATCAAAATCTCGCCAAAGAATACAAAATTCTGGTGATCCCTACTCTGGTCTTCTTTGATTCAAAAGGAAAAGAAGTTTTTCGACAGGTGGGGGTCATGGAGAAGGAGAAGATTGTGGCGAAGTTGAAAGAGATTGGAATGGGCACCTGAAAGGACAGTTCGGAGTTCGGAGTGATGAGTTCGGAGTTAGAAGAAATGAATTAACCAAAGTCATGTAAGGTTTGTTCCCCGAACCCACCGCCCGAAGGCGTGATCAGGGATCACGCCCTACAGAAATGTAAGAGATACCGGCAGACTGCCGGTATTAGACACCTCAGGTCCCTCCGTAACCAATCGTTGCTTTACCTCCCTCGATAATAACGGGTACGTTCCGAACACCCCCGGAATACTTTAACATCTCCTCTAACTTTTTACTGTCCGATTCAACATCGAAATATTTTGCAGACTCGCCATAGGCTGACCTAGCCTTTTCAGTATAAGGTCAACCCGCCTTACCGTATATAATTATTTTTTCCGTCACCATATGGCCCCCTTTCCGTTCAAACTCTCATGAGTCACCATATCTGATCTTGATTCTTTTAGTCAAGTCCAAAAGTAATATCAAGAAGCTTGATTTTGTTCTTTAACATTCATTGCTATTTATAAAGTCGCGAAAGAGGTAATACCAGAAGCGTATATTCGACGGTCATCCAGAATCGCCGGGTGATCCTACTTTCCCATGCCGCTTATCTGGGAAAGGAATTGACAAGGGCAGAACTTTCTCGCAAGATTGAATTCAAGTTCATTTAAGAGGGTGCTTAATTTTACACCTTGATCCAGCGACGCTGAAGACTGTAGTAAAGAATCAATCCTGCCAGATAGGCCACTCCCATGTTCCACATGGCGGTTCCGGCCGTGACGAGGAGAACAAAAAGGTTCTGCTTCTTGAGTTTCACATCTTTAATTACCAGTGCCAACTCCACTCCTGCGAAAAAGAGGATTACTCCGAGAATTGAGCGTGGGAAGATCTGAAAAATCAGTGACACCGAATCGCTTAAAAAAAGCCCTGTGAAAAGCACGATCACTCCCAAAATAACCAATGCCCCGCCTGTCCTGGCGCCAAACCTTATGTGACCAGCCATGCCTCCGGCCCCATGGCACATCGGAATCCCACCCATAAAAGTACTGATCAAGTTCATGACCCCATGGTCGATTGAGATTGTTTTGGCTTTTACCTTGCGATCAGGAAAGTATTCGTTATTCTCAGCAACTGTTCCAATAATGGCATTCCCAAGCGTTAAAGGAGCTTGGGGGAGTCCTAAAATAACGAAGCCGGCGAGAAGGTCTTGCCATGACATTCGTGCAAACGTCAATTCAGGGAATCGGAACCGGATGGAAATATGAGAAAGTTCTCCAAATAAATCCGGTTTTTGAACAAGGGCGAGAACGATCCCGTACCCCAAAAGAACCAGCATGGCCGGAAGGCGTTTGCTGTTGAGAAGGAGCAGGGTTATGACGACGCCTCCAATCGCAAGAAGAGGTTCTCCTCTCATCATCCCCAACCCTTCCACGACAAAACTTAGACCCAACCCGAGCATAATGCCGCGAACCACAGGCTTTGTCGTGATCTTCTCAATCCAGGTGATGGCCCCGGTCAAGCCCATTAGAAGCCAGAAGAGCCCTGTGAAGATCCCCGATCCCCAGATCATTCCTGGGGTGATCGTCCCTGCATGGGCGATGGCCATCCCGCCAATCGCCTTCATGGGTTGAACGGGAACAGGGGTTCTGAAATAGAGCCCAACGAATATCTTGAACACTCCGAAGGCAACAAGGATCCCTAATGGGTCCATCTTATTGAGTGTGATGTAGCCTACGACAAAGGGGATCAAGGTTCCGAGATCCCCGAACGCACCGGCAAACTCCATTTTGTTGTAGTCATTACCCCACAGCCGCATGGCCACAGCCTTCTACTTTGAAGAATGATTTCGAAACTTCCTCTGAAACCTCTTTTCAACAATCGTCTGAAGGTCTCTAAACAGGGCATCCGTTGCCTTGACGAAGGTCTTCCCTTTAGGTGTCAATTGGGCTCCTCTATCCCTTCCACCCAATTTGGTTTCAACTATTTTAAAACCGGCCCGTTGCTCCATCTTCTTGATTGCTCCCCATGCATGCCGGTAGGACATGCCGAATTCGCCGGCGGCCCGCTGGATGGAACCCAAACGACTTACGGCGAGTAGCAAGGTTGCCTTCCCGCTTCCAACCACCACTTCGCCCTTGTTCTCGATCCAGAATTTTGACTTGATCTCCATAAAAACCTCCTCAGAACTGATCTGGAAGTCATCATATGCTACAGAAAGCATATTGTCAAGATGGCAGCAAGGGATTCTACATATTCTCCGAATTTACTTGAGAAGACCCCAAAAGATAATTGAAAGGAGTCCGCCGGTGAGAAGAATGTATGGGAGGCGAACCTTTTTGTAGATCGCAATGAAAGCTGCTGAAGCCATGAGGATTCTCGGGAGGTCGACGAGGGAAGTCTTTCCAAAATTGAAAAGCACCAAAGCTAACATTCCGATAAATGACCCAAGAACACCCTGTTCCATCATCCGGACCTTTTCGACTCCACGCAATCGATCATGATAAGGGATGAGAAGGACCAAGATGAAAAACGATGGAAAAAATACTCCAAGCGTAGCCATGAAGGCACCCAAAAAACTGGCCACCTTATAACCAACAAAAGTGGCTGTAATCAGGATGGGGCCAGGGGTCACTTGACCCAGTGCAATTCCATCTAAAAATTCTTTTGTGCTGAGCCACTGATACCGATCCACCATCTCGTACTGGATCAGTGGAATGGCAGTGAACCCGCCACCGAAGGCCAGGGCTCCGATCTTGGACAGAATAAGGGAGAGAACAGTAATTCTTGGATCCAAGGGATAAGAAACCTTAAAGAGAGCTTCTATAAACCAAAGGCTAAGATATCTAAAATAGATGGCGGAAAGAACCAAGATCGCGATAAACAAAAGCCACAGCCTCTGCAAGGGTCCCCCAAATTCCCCTGAAGCGATATCCAATGTAAGTATCATCTACAAAACAATGAGGGAAATGACTGTCCCTACCAGTACTACCCACAAGATATCTACCTTCAAAATCAGGGCAACAAATGCAGTGCCTGAAAGAAGAATACGGGGAACATCCCAGGGGATGTCCAAGGCAAAACGAATTGTGACTGTTAGGAGCAGACCAACAAAAGAGCACAATATACCGGTGATTACCTTTTTAAAATAGGGCGAACTGCGCAACCGGTCAAAGTAAGGCACGATTCCAACAACGATCATGAAGGAAGGCAAAAATACACAGACGGTAGCAAGCAGACCCCCGAGAGGGCCTTTCAACAAATACCCGATAAAGGTCGCTGTAATGACAATGGGCCCTGGGGTTACCTGCCCAAGAACAATTCCATTTAAAAGGGTTGGACCATCCAGCCAGGACCTAACTTGGACAATTTCATAGAACATGAGAGGAACAGAGGCAAACCCTCCTCCAAAGGCAAATAGATCTATCCTGAACATGAGTGTTGTGAGGTCGAAAAGTTTTCGGTCTAGAAAAAAGAGCAATCCAAATCCTATACCTGTCGCTAACAATAATAAAATGAAGGATTTTGGAGCATGTGCCTTTTTCGTGGGAATCGCCGCAGGAAGAACAGGTTGTTTATTATAAAGGATCATTCCCAGAAAAGCAGCTATGATAATGACCAGGATGGGACTGACCTTTAGTCCAAATAGACCCGCAGCAATCAGCGCATTGATAACATTCCTCCAGCTTTTAATGGATGTCCTGCCAAAGGATAAGGTGGCGTTGGCAACAAGAGCAACAACGATAGCCTGGAGTCCGTTAAATGCGGAAACGACCGAAGGTAATGTATGGGTCCTTGCGTAGAGGGCCGATAGAATCATCATGAAAAGAAAGGCAGGAAAGCCAAACCCTATGAAACTTGCCGCAGCACCCGCTACTCCCCTTGTCCTGAAACCCACGTACGCGGACATCTGCATGGCCGTTGCACCGGGAATGGTTTGACAAAATGCAACCCCGTCTCGTGCGGATGACTCATCGAGCCAGTGTTTTTTTTCGACTGCCATCTTGCGCATGTAAGCAATCATCGCAGGACCACCGAAAGCAGTGGCTCCCAATCTTAGAAAAGAAATGAATAGATGAGATAACGAAGGACTTTGGCTACCACGCTGCTGTGACTGTTCCATCAGGAAACCTCCCTTTCTTTGGATTTCAGCGCCTCAGTGCACCCTCCTTGACCTCTGAGGAAAAAATAATCAATAGAATTTCTTACTTAGTAAGCTTACGAAATCCATTTTTAAAAATCTCTTAAACAGAAGATTCAATGGAACCATTTGGATTCTCCTTGTGGATCAGGATTTATCCTTGATTGATTTGGGGGTTCGTCTCACTCACCGTTATACGGGCAATCGCAACAAGTCCGGCCCAAAAAATACCGAAAAGGATATAGAAATAGGCATGACAGAGGCTGCGAACACGCCAGTAATGGCCCGATAAAGGGACAGGTCAAAAAGGCCAAGCCCCAGACCACACAGAGCCGTTCCCACTGTGAAAAAGATCATCGAAAAGGTAATGACCTGTCTTTTCCCATAACGGTCGGCCAGCGGACCGAAGACCAGTTGGAAAAGACCAAATGGAATCATATAGGCGCTGATAAGAAGACCAGCCTGAACAGGTGATACCTGAATGGAGCGAGCAATGGCAGGAAGAATGGGTGAGAGCACCCAGTTGTCAGCCATGACTACAAAACCAGCAAGACCAAGGATCAAAATAAGATGACTTTCTTTCATCAAATCACCTTTCTCTTCCTCAAAGAAGATGATTTATGGATCCTGCCCAAACACGTTGGTGACGTCACAAAATTCTCTTTCTATATCGAGAAATTACCTACTGAACCTCTTCCTCGGTCACGATCTCACTCCTGATCAAGGTCCTTCCGCAACAATTTGGATACCAAGGAGCCTCATCCCCTCCTCACTCTTCATTGAAATGGTCGCAGGGGGTGTGATGATGAGAGAATGAGGCTTCACCTCGGCGGATTCATCATTGACGGTAATCATACCCCTTCCCTGAAGCACACAGAAAAGTACGGTCATCTCCATCTTACAGGGCGGGATCCCTCCCCCAGCTTCCACCGGGATCAACCTGACTTTAAATCCTCCAGCCTGGGAAAGAACATTCTTATCTCTTTCTTCAAATGGATGAATCATTATATTATTCAGATCGAAAATCTCCATCTCTCTTTCCTCCTGTTCCGAACCGTGGGCTATTTTGGGGTGGATCATTCCAGTTTTTTCCTTAGCACGATCACGCTCAACCAGTACAGGGCCAATGAAAATGCTGCTAAAAAGATTATAGAAATCCAATATGGAATAACGCCTTCGGAAACAAGCAAGGAGTTGCGTAATGCTTCCACGCTATAGGTCAATGGAAGGCAATAGGAAATTACTTTCACAGGTGATGGAAGGGTCTCAACGGGAATGAAAACCCCACTAAGAAAGATCATGGGAAAGCGAAAGAGGTTGGCCAGAGTCTGCGCCTCGAAAACCTCTTTTACCGCGACGGAAATGAAGGCACCCATGGTAGAGAATGCCAGTGAGGACAGGATTAGAGAAAGGAACAGAAAAAGAGGATTAAATCGGGAAAATGAAAAAAAGAGGAAGGATACAACCATGACTGCCGTGGAAACGATGAAGCCGAAGAAAGCCCCACCCACGATCTTTCCCATCAATACTCCCCCAAGTGAAACCGGTGCCAGAAGCAAACGTTCAAAGGACCCCATTCTCCGTTCAAAGGTGATGACGACGGCCTCCATGGAGGTTGCCCCAAAAAGGATGGTCATCCCGAGAAGCCCAGGGATAAGGTCGATCATCCCTATGGGATTCCTAAGATAAAAAGCGAGCGCCATCGCAAAAGGAAAGATGATCCCCCATGAGATATTGGGTGGTTTGAAATAGTAACTCTTGATATCTTTAAGACTGATGAAGTAGATCGCTTTCAATTCCTTCGAGAGTATCATCCTCCCTTTTTCCCTTCCTTCTCCATCATCATGATCTCCCTATCCAGTCCCGTAATCTTCACGAAGGCATCTTCTAACGTCGGCTGAATGGAATTGATGGATGTAACTGAAACCCCCTTCGCCCTGAGATACGCAAGGAAAGATTCCCAGGGAGGCTTTTCTTTGAATCCCACGGCAAAACGATCCCGCTTCACACTGACTGTCTTAACGCCATCAAACTCTTTGATCGATTCCATCAGGGTTGGAGGACTTGGATCTTCCACAGCAAACTCGACCATCGATTCTCTCTCCACCGACTTCTTCAATGCCTCGGGAGAGTCAACGGCAATGATTTTTCCTTTTACAATGACAGCGATGCGCTGGCAGAGAAGGTTGGCTTCCTCGATGTTATGGGTCGTCAGGAAAACGGTTACTCCTTGTTGGTTAAGGTGCCGGATCATTGCTCTCAGATTACGGGCATTCATCACGTCTAACCCGCTTGTTGGCTCATCCAGGAAAACAACTGGAGGGACATGGACCAGGGCAGCGGCAATAGTGAGGTTCCGTTTCATTCCCTTGGAAAGCCTGGAGAAAGGAGTGTCCCTTTTCCCTTCCAATCGGAAAAGCTGAATCAACTCTTCTGCCCTCTTCACCCGTTGATTTCCTGCGACTCCATACAGTTGCCCCATAAAGAGGAGATTTTCGAGGCACGTCAACTCGTCATAGAGGTTAGAGCTTTCAGGGACCACTCCGATTTGCGCCTTGACATCAGTGGTTTGCCGCTGAATGTCGAAGCCCATCACTTCAGCCCTCCCCTCCGAGGGAGTGCTCAAACCGCAGAGGATGCGAATGGTCGTAGTTTTTCCTGCACCGTTTGGCCCAAGAAAGCCGAAGACCTCGCCTTTTTTCACCTGGAAATGGATGTGATCTACGGCCAGAAGCTTTCCATAATACTTCACAAGCCCTTCTACGCGAATCGCCATATCGTTTTCCATGAAGTTCCCTCAAGCAATTTCCAATGCAAATATTTTCATGTTTTGTAGACAGAAGACGGTCCATAGGTAATCATTCTGTGATCTTCTTAATCCGTGCCTCAATGCGGGAAATTTCGTGCAGTTCTTATAATTTGGGTGGCACATGTTTCAGTTTTATATATGTGATGGAATCGTAAAAAGTCCCGAAAGCGTCACTCCGGCGAAAGCCGGAGTCCAGAACTAAATAGTTCCATCACTCGCTGTGAATCAAATACTCCGGCGGACTTGGGCATGTTTTCAGCTAGGTACCCCGGTTTCTTTATTTTGGGGCATAGCGGGCGCGCAAAGATGAATCGCCAAGAATGGTGACCTACCCCCGTTGCTTTTTTTTGGGCTTAGAAGGCGCCGAGCTGACACTTTCGAATCTTGAGTCTCAGAGTATCACAGGCGGCAGAGACCACCTTTCGCTCTGCGCCGAGCCGGTCGGCGATCACCCAAAGCGCAGCGCAGGTAACCCCGCCGTTCTCAGCCACCTCCTCAAGGGCGCTTTTCAACTCGACAGAGACCGAATCGGCCGCATGGACATCCTTGCCATGGCTCGGTTTTTTGCCCCAGCCAAATAGGCCGAGCTGGCATTTCTTGATCTTCATCTCCAGTAGGTCGGCGGTGATACCCACCTCTGAGATATCCACCTTGAGCAACTTCGAAATCTTTTCGCCCATTCCACAGGCGAGCTCGCCGCCAGGAGATTTCTCCCGGATCGCCTTTGCAATCTGTTCGTTCGGTTTTGTGTCTGGTGGATGCTTTAAAGCGTACTTTCCAGCGTCTTCGTGGGTCATTGTCTTTCGAGCCTCCTCTGAATCTAACAATAGAAAGAGTCAAGAAAAAGAGAAAAAGGGGAAAGAGGGCCAAATCTCGGATGTTGACATGCTTGCCTTCACATGGTGTGGGTTCTCAATTAGCTCTGTGGCCTTCACATCAATTATTTCCATGACTCATCCTCCTTGATTATGACGCCCCCGAAATGTTGACTCGGGAGCGCCATGCGAAATCATTTTATCCACAGAGCATTCTATTTTCGGGACATCATCGCCGCGATGTCTTCCTCGACGGTGCCGATGGGCTTGATGTCGAATTTCTCCACCAGTACCTTGGCCACATTGGGGGAAAGGAAGGCCGGCAATGTGGGGCCCAGGCGAATGCCCTTGACGCCGAGGAACAGCAGGGCCAGCAGCACGGCCACCGCTTTTTGCTCGTACCAGGCGATGTCGTAAGAGACTGGCAGCTCATTGATGTCATTCAATCCGAATGCTTCCTTGAGTTTAAGGGCGATCACGGCCAGGGAGTAAGAGTCGTTGCACTGGCCCGCATCTAAGACGCGGGGAATACCGCCGATGTTTCCCAAGGCAAGCTTGTTGTAGCGGTACTTTGCGCACCCAGCGGTGAGAATCACCGTATCTGCGGGCAGTTTTTCGGCCACTTCGGTATAGTAACTGCGTGTTTTCTGGCGGCCGTCGCACCCGGCCATGACCACGAAACGCTTGATGGCTCCGGATTTGACCGCGTCCACGACCTTGTCGGCTAGAGCAAGCACCTGGTTATGGGCGAATCCGCCGACAATGGAGCCAGTTTCGATTTCGGTGGGTGGCGGGCAGTTCTTGGCCTTTGCGATCAGTGCGGAAAAATCCTTGACACCGCCTTCGAGCCGATCGGGTATGTGGGTGGCTCCCTCATAGCCGACTACCCCGGTGGTATAAAGGCGATGCAGGTAGGTGTCATCTTTCTTCAAGGGGACGAGACAGTTGGTGGTCAGAAGGATCGGGCCGTTGAAAGACTCGAATTCCTTGTTTTGATGCCACCACGATCCGCCGTAGTTCCCCACAAAATGGTTATATTTCTTGAAGGCTGGATAGTAATTGGCCGGCAGCATCTCCCCGTGGGTGTACACATCGATTCCCGTTCCTTCGGTCTGTTTGAGCAATTCTTCCATGTCCTTGAGATCGTGACCGGAAATCAAAATCCCTGGATTTTGCCTGACGCCGATGTTCACTTCAGTAATCTCCGGATGGCCGTAGGCTGTGGTATTTGCCTCGTCCAGAAGAGCCATGGTGTCCACAGCAGTCTTTCCGGCTTTCATAACCAGTCCGATCATTTCGTCCACTGACAGGTCTTTGGTAGTGGAGGCAAGGGCTTCCATCATGAAATCGTAGATTTCAGCCTTGTGAAATCCCAGGACGGCGGCGTGATCGGCATAGGCGGCGATTCCTTTCAGGCCGATGGTTAAAAGCTCACGAAGGGAACGGACATCTTCATTTTTCGTGGCCAGCACACCCACGGACTCTACCTTGTCCGTGAACGCTGCCGAATCATCCGCAAACCAGGTGGCTGCCTCAGGTAACGGCCCGTTGAAATCCTGGCCGGTTTTCCCTTTGTAAGTGGCAAGAAACTTGGTTTTGAGCTGATCCCGGCGCTGGAGCCCCTCCTTGATCAAAGCCGTAAAACGCGCGTTGTCCCAGTTGACATTAGTGATGGTGGCGAACAGACCCTCGGCAATAAATGCATCGTTGGTGCGGTCTGTACCCAATTCCTTCAATTTTTCACCGTACACCGAGATCCCTTTGAGCACGAAGATCAACAGGTCTTGAAGGTTGGCAGTTTCTTCTGGTTTGCCACATACACCCTTGACCGTGCAGCCGGTGTTCATGGCGGTTTCCTGACACTGAAAACAAAACATACTTTTTTCTCCCATTATTTTCCCTCCTTCTTTGAGATATGGGGAAAGGTATCTGCTTTCTCAATATTTTCCCTAAAGATATCTCCAAAAGTCTATTCTTACATTGACTTAAGTCAAAAGTGGTAATTTCTTTCTGAGCGTCCCATTGACATAAGTAGCAAAATGGTTTTTATTGATCGTAATCAACAAAGCGGCTGCGAAAATCCAAGTAATCTGATACCAGAGAGAAGACCTATCTCCGCCGATGACTCCCTTTGCGGGTTTCACACACTGATCTTTGGCTTCAGCCATGTTCAACCTCCTTTCTATTTTAGTGTCTCTATTGCCACCCAGGTGAGTTCAGTAGGGCTGTGGTCTTCGTGCCAAAGGTAACGAAGTCTGAAGCGAGTGAGATTTGTGATACAAGCGGGAATATAAGAATGGTCATGCAAAAAATATAGATCATTAACTCAAAGCACGCCTAAAAAATGGGATGCATTTTGACTGAGCCCCTTTCTTAAGGAAATGGGTGCTGACGATTTTCATTAGAAGACGACCACTTCGTAACCCTCATCTCTATAGCGAGAGAGGCTTGGATGGCCTGACATTTCATTGCATATGGGAAGATCCTGTTCCTTTGCACTATCCAAAGATCCTGTTGCGGTGGAACATGCTTCACAGACGCAATCAATCAATTTCCCATCTTTGATTTCTTTATAGAGGTTCGCGAAAGGCTTTCCAGGTTCTGAAAGATCCTTAATCTGTTTAGTCGCACTGTCCTCTATAACTAATTTAATATCGTACCCCTTTTTCTTCATATCCTTCGCGTTGAGCAAAGCATGGGCGAAGCACATCACCTCTCCATTGAAAGCAAATGTGGCAACCTTCTTGTTCATTTAATCCCCTCCTTAGAATTAGTTGTAGAGTATGTTTATCCGCTTACGCGGAAGACCACGGGCTTTGCCCGTGGGGCTCCATTCCCTATAACCCCAAACCAGGGGTGTTTCTGATTCTACCCACAGTCATCTCCCTGAGCCCCACTTAATGATACTGGTTCTCAACTGGAAAGGAGCCCAACACCGGTTATCTTTCTTTACACAGAAGCCGAAAGCATAGATGGGGTCGGTTGTCCGGGAGGGATAGTCTGAATCCGGTCAGCCTTTCTATCTCCACCAGTGTTTTTATCACGAATCAATCGGGCCGAATTCAATACGACCAGTACGGAACTAATATGGTGAAACAGGGCCGCCAGCCATGGGCTTAAAAGCCCCGTTGTAGCCAATGCGATTCCAGCCGTGTTGAAGTCGATGGCCCAAAGGTAATTCTGCTTAATGACGCGGATCAACTTCTTGCCCATTTTGATTATGGTCAGCAGGCTTGTGGCGTCGTCCCGCAGCACGATGATATCGGACGATTTGATGGCCAGATCGGCCTTGGCGCAGCCGATAGAAATACCCACATCTGCAGCGGCCAGCGCTATGGCGTCGTTAACCCCGTCACCAACCATGACCGTTGGGCCTTTAGTGCTGAGGTCTTTCACAATGGCCATCTTGTCCTCTGGCTTTAATCCCCAACGATATCCATCAGCCCCAATGAGCTCGCTCACGCGCCGTGCTTCGGACTCTTCATTGTCACCGGTAGCAAGCTCGATCCTTCTTATTCCAAGGTCGTGAAGCGCACCGCCCAGACCTTTAGCATAGTCTCTCAGTTCGTCCTGAATGACGATGGCGCCAGCGATCTTGCCGTCAATGCCAATCCAGACTGCCCTTCCTTTGATCTTTAAATCGGAAGGCACGCCCATGCCCATCTCATTCATTATTTCAGTAGACCCTAAAACTAACTTACGCCCTTCGACAGATGACTTTATGCCAAGGCCCGGAAGGTACTCGGACCCCTCCACCTTTTTAGGCCGCACACCTTTGGCCGATGCATATGATACGATCGCGTTGGCAATGGGGTGGTTAAAACCGGATTCAACCGAAGCGGCAATTTGAAGCAATTCATCCCGAGATGATCCGAAGGATTCAATCCCCGCTACTTTTGGCTCAGCCAATGTGACAGTCCCCGTTTTGTCAAGCACCACATTGACCGCACGACCTGCCAATTCCAAGGGCGTCCCGCCCCGCACCAAAATTCCGTGCCCACTTAAGCTACCGATTGCTGCGGCAAAGGCCGTGGGCACCGACAGAGCCCATGCGCAGGGGCAAGCCACTGCGGTCACGGCGGCCATACGAACAAGACCTGCGGTGAAGTCACCTGTCAGGATGCCGGTGAAAAGAAACACGCCGACTGCATACAGGACGACGCCGGAAATGAAAAGCTGTACAATCCTGTCTGCTGTTTGGTGAATTTTGGGGTTCACTTTCAGGGATTCCTCAATTTCTTTGCCCATCACATAGATAAACCCCTTGTCCCCTGCCTTGGCGGCCCTGACCTTCAACGGCGAGGTGAGGTTTATGGCTCCAGAGGTTACGGAATCGCCTGCTTTCTTGAATACCGAAAACGGCTCACCGGTGATGACGGACTCGTCAATGGAAGAAGCGCCCTCTACAATCTCTCCGTCCACCGGTATCATTTCGCCCTGTGGCACAATGGTCACATCGCCCTGGTAAACCTGCTCAACAGGCAATTCCGGGATTTTCTCGTTTCTCACAATCCGGACAACCTTGCCCCTTTCTTTCGTAAGGGCTTCGATTCTGCGCCGGGTCCTTTCGATAATGGCAAAGGAGATGGCAAGCCCCATGCTGATAAACCACGCCACGAGCGCACCGCCGAGCGGCTGTCCTGCCAGAAACGAGACCACCATGACCGTGACGACCAAAAGATCCGCCGTAACCCTCCTGGTGCGGGACAGACTAAAGTATAAGGCTTTCAGATACAGGAAAAAACAAAGAGAATAGAAAATCAGCCCCAGCCACTCGAGCGGCTGAAAACCGGTCCATTCATGGGTGACGAAACTCAGGACGGCCGCCAGTGCCACCACCGTCCTGATCAGGAACACTTTTGCAGACATTTTACCCTCGCTTGACTGTCTTTAGCAGATAGATAATGTTAATCTAAGGGTCATGAAGATTCAAACTTCCTTCTCTCTTGTCCAAATTAGGTTTTGAAAAAAAATAGACTCTCAAATAAGATTGGGATGAAAGGGGTCCGCCAGGAAACCTTATCCCAGTCAAAGGAGAGCCTACGATGAATAGGTTTTGTAGCATATTCAGCCAACTCCTACAACTGTTTTCTCGAATTGAGTTCCTGCAAGCGGTCAGGGAAACGAAAACCGAACGACATGTTCGGGGCCTTATGTCACATATTTAAAGAATGCTTCTCTATCGACACGCCACCAATTAAGGTCAGCGATGGCTGTAACCCATCCGCTGGAGGAATTTGATGAAGCCAGATTTATAGCTTTCGCGAAAGAAAAGCATCCATCTTCTGCTTGTCTATGGCGATGTCGACGGGTACTAATTCTTTCTCAAATAGAACATTTGTTGAGCTTTTGAAATTGTACTCTTTTGCCTCTTCCGAGTCTGTAGTATAAATATTTAATTCTAAACTGGAGCCATACTTTTCCTTCATTTCCTTGGCTACGCCTATAGCCGCTTTGCATGTCCTTCATGAAGGATTGCCGCTATGAAATACAAGTAACTCAGCCATACCAACCTCTCTTGTAACCTTAGGGATGAGAACCTCGGACCATTTGTCCATTTTGTAAGGCACCAAAAAATATCACTGGGAGCAATACGTCAGTAGATCCATTTACGTTTCACATTCCGGATACTCAGAGCGAACAGGAGCACAGCAAATCCGAGAAGGATCACAAAATTGACCGGAAGTCCAAGATGGCCGTTCTGGCTGATGGAGGACTTCAGTATGTCCGCCCCGTAGGTGAGTGGAAGAATATAAGAGAGGGGCCGTAAAAAAAGGGGGAGCGTTTGTACAGGGATAAAAAGGCCGCAGAGAAAAATCATCGGAAAACGAAAAAAATTGGAAAAGGTCTGCGCTTCGAAGACCTCTTTAACCGACACGGCGATAAAAAGACCGAGGAGAGTCGAAGTCACGGAAATCAGGAAGACCGCGCCGAGAACGGGGAACCACTGGATGCCGGATAGATTAACCATAAAAGATGCGAATAAGACCGGGACGAACGCGTTGAATAGGCCGAAGACGATAGCTCCGCTCGTCTTGGCCAGCATCAAGAAATTCAGGTCGAGGGGGGCTAAGAGAAGCCTTTCAAAAGAACGGCTTCTTTTCTCAAAAGTAATGGTGACCGCCAGCACCGAGGTCGTTCCGAAAAGAATGGACAGGCTCATTACGCCGGGAAGAAGGTCTCGAACATTCACAGCCGTCTGAGATCTTAAAAAGAACATGAGCGTCCAGGCTACGGGGAAGACCAAGCCCCAGCTGATGTTTGGCGGCTTCAAATAGTAATTCCTCATATCCTTCATGAGAATGTTCCAGAAAGCTATCCAGGATTTCATTGTTTCCCCTTTCCTTCCTTTTCCTGTTTCATCTTCTGAAGCTCGAGGCCGGTGATTTTAACGAATACCTCCTCAAGGGAAGGACGCATGATCCGGGCCTCGTAAACAGGCAGGTTTTTCTGTTCAAAAAACCTCATCAAAGGCGTCAAATTCAATGGGTGGGAAGATCGGAGGCGAATCATTTGGTTTCCGGGCACTTCCACGACCACTTCGGGAAAGTTCTCCTGGAGAGACGATTTCAGATTGGAAACCTCGTCTGCAAAGGCAAGCTGGACGACGTTTTCTTGCTGGACCTCACGCATCAGTTCATCCAGATGCCCGATGCGGACAATCTTCCCGCCGACAATAAAAGCAATCCGCTTGCATAGCCGTTCTGCTTCCTCGATATAATGCGTTGTCAGAAAGATGGTCGTCCCCTTTTGGTTCAAGGTCTGGATCAACTGGCGTATCTGCCTTGCACTGGCCACATCGATACCAGTCGTCGGTTCGTCAAGAAAGAGAATCTTTGGATCATGAATGATCCCGGCAGCGATCGTGAGCTTCCTTTTCATCCCACGGGAATAGGCCCTGAAAGGTTTCCTCTTAGCCTCCGCCAGCCCGAATTGCTGCAGGAGTTCGTTCGCCCTCTTTTCACGATCGTCCTTTCGCATACCGTAAAGGGCTGCGCAGAAAGATAGATTCTCGAATCCGCTGAACTCGTCATAGAGATTGCTTTCATCCGGGACGATACCCATGATCTGCTGGGCCTTCTTGATATCCCGTGCGCAATCAAATCCTGAAATCCTGGCTGAACCTGAAGTCGCCCGGGCTAACCCTGTCAGCAGATTGATCGTTGTTGTCTTGCCTGCCCCATTCGGTCCGAGGAAACCGAAAATCTCTCCTCCTGGAACGGAGAATGAGATCCGATCGACGGCCGTCAGGTCGTCATACTTTTTGGTCAGTTGGTCAACCTCAACAATGTCCATTCAGTAACCTCCGTGATTCGCCTACTTCGTCCTTGCAGGGATGCTCCTTGGTTACGACGCTTCAATATTTCAGTTGGTGGCCAGTTGTTGAATAACTGAAGGATGTCCCCATCACCCTGATGATGCATTAGACCAAATTATGCTGCTGGCCCGCCGAAGTAGCGCCCAGCTTGAGAAAAAGCAGTGCCACCTCTTTCATACGTTCTGACAGCTTTGCGTCTTTCATACCCTTATACCCTTCTCGGCAGGGTTCGATTGTGAAGGCCGACGGCGACAATCCAGAACACTACCGTAAAAGCGGTGATTACCGATAGATTAATCAGCGCCGAATGGTAACTGGTTCCCCCCATGGTGTAACGAGTAAGGTCGGTGAAGTAGGTAAGTGGAGATATCAGGGAAATACCCTTTGCAACGGCTGGCAACTGACTCAATGGGACAAAAATGCCACTGATAAACATTAAAGGGAACTTGATTAAGGTACTCAACATCTGGATTGGAGCCGGCGAACTGGTTGCGGGAACAGAAAAGATGAGCGCCATCGATGAAAAGCAGAGAGAACTCAGAATAATACCTGCCAGCAGGACCAGGGGTTGTGTAAATGAGACTCCCAGCGCTAGAGCGACCGCAACCGGAATGACAGTGACAACGAGACCGGTTAGTGCGGAGGCCAGCATGTCCCCCAGGAGAATGGTCCAGACGGATACCGGGCAGGATGCCAACCTTTCCAGAGTCCTGGACGTAGATTCCACCGGGAAGATTATCGGCGACATTGCGGAGCAGGTAAAGAAAACTGTTGTACCAATGAGCCCGGGCGTCAGGGAATCAACCGACATCTGCCTCCCGACGGCGAAGGAGAGAAACATAAAGCCGGGCCAGAGCACACCCATAAGGATAACCTGTCCCTTGGCATAATAAATTCTCATATCTTTTTTGACGATAGCCCAGGAACGTATGATCTGGTCTAAAATGCCGAAATCATTTTTCATGGTTTTTCTCCTCGGTTAGCCTGACAAATGCATCCTCAAGCGAGGGCGGGCGGACATTAAGGATATTCATTTGAAGGGAGTTAGCCCGGCTGAAATCAACGAGTGAGGAGACGAGAAGAGTCGTATTATCCGTATAGAACCTGTAGCGGTTGTCAGATTTTTTATCCTCGCCATTTCCAGCTCCGGGTACCTTACCTGCTCCTGGCCCCGTTCGCTGCCCTGCAGCGGTTCGCGATTGTGCCATACCAGCAGGTGGGCTGCCAGCCACTTGGGTCTGCATTCTGCCTTGGTTTCCTCCCATACCTCCAGGCTTACCGGCGCCTGCCATTGCCTGTTGCGCTCGCAGTTTGTCAGCCGCTTCTATGGCCTGCGCTGTTTCCAACCGGTTAACTCCAGGCAGGTTAGCAAGCATTTCAGGGCTCACAGTTTTGTCAAAGCTTACATCAATCAGATAAACACGCCCGGCAGTAATACTAAGCTTGTCCGGGCTGTCCAGGGCGACTATTTTACCCTGACTGATAATAGCCACGCGTTCGCACATCGCGGCGGCTTCATCCATATTGTGTGTTGTGAGAAAGATGGTCTTACCCTGCTGCTTAAGATTGCGGAGCAGTGCCCGCATGAAACGAACGCTTTGCACATCCAGCCCGCTCGTGGGTTCATCCAGGAATAGTATCTGTGGGTTGCTCAAAAGCGCCATACACAAAATAAGCCGTTTTCTCATGCCCATAGAATAGGTGCTTGCCAGGGAGTCTTTTCTTTCGAAAAGTCCTAACTGCTGTAAAAGGGACTCCGCCCGCTCTTTTGCCTGGTTAACGGATATACGGTAAAGCTCGGCTATGAGCATGAGGTTACCCCAGGCTGTGAGGTCCAGATAAGCGTTGGAGAGTTCTGGCATAACCCCGGATAATTGCTTGGCGCGGATGCTTCCGGATGGATAGCCCATGACGAAAGCTTCTCCACTGTTTTTCTTGATGATTCCCGTCAGCATCCGTATGGTAGTGGTTTTCCCAGCACCATTAGGACCCAAAAAACCGAAGAACTCTCCCTGGTTAACCCGAAAACTAACGTGGTCAACGGCTACAAGCTGCCCGAAGAGCTTGGTTAAACCCTTTACTTCGATGGCAATATCTTGAGTTTTCAAGAACGCCTCCTTTCGCCTCCTTTTCTCAGTATATCTACTTGCGCTTTACATTGTGGATGCTTAAAACGAATAAGCCCACCGCGAAGCTGAGAAGGATCACAAAATTAACCGGCAGCCACAGGTGACCGTTCTGGCTGATCGCGGACTTCAGGATGTCCGCACTCATGAAGGAGACCTCCGCCGCGGCCGTCTGGTCGTCGTACCGCTTGGTGAGCCCATCGACCGCCAGGATGTCATGCCAGCTCGCTCACTTTGTCGACTCCTTCTTCTCTTCGCAAGGATGCTCTTCGTCCCCATGGCATTCTTTGATCTGTTCAGGGGTGCACTCCTCGGGTTTTCCTATTAACTTCTCCGGGTATTGACATTTGCAATCACACATTTTTACTCCCTCCTTGTGGCAATCGTTTTTTTGGTTCAACTTTTTGATGCAGACGCCTTCAGGGCATGGTGGCAGGCTGGTCAACTCTCTTACGAACTCGGCCAACTCGCTCAACTTGTTTCTTTCCACCATGTAATGAGTCCAATATCCCCGCTTTTCTCCTTTGACCAATCCCACTTCTCTTAACTGTTTTAGATGTTGAGAAACTGCCGCCTCGGATATCCCAAGATGATGTGCCAGGGCCCCGACACATAGATCATGGGTCAACAGAACGTTGATCAGTTTAAAGCGCGTTTCATCCGATAAGGCTTTGAAAACTTGAACGATTTCCATCAAGATGGTTCGGGAATATTTATTTTAAAGATTACTTAAATGAATCCTATTATACTTAAATAGTTTTGTCAAGTGTTTTTCGCTTGAAATGGTCAATGAGTGCATTGAAGGGTACAATTCAGGAATAAGAGGAAGAAGCAAGTGAGAGAATTATATGCGATCGATTTGCTCGGAAGGAATCCTCTTTGCCGCTTACGCCCCATTTAGTCTACCTTTGCACTTTGAGAAGTCATGAGTCCCGCGTGGGTCACAACTGCCGCAATATCTCGGCAGGCTTCATCCTTGCTGTCCGTTTCCCCATAAAATAACTCGCCATGCTGCCCGAAGCAAGTGATAATGCAAGAGAAATTGCAATCAACCCAGCGGATATGCTCACTGGCAGTCGAACAGTCTTGGCAACGGCTGCCGTATCTTTGGCAAAAGCAGGCAGAAGGTTCAACTCCCAGGATGTTGCCACCGGGATTGAGAGGAAACCCAGGAGATAGGAGAAAAAGTATCCCATCAAAATTCCAAAGACACCTCCTGCAAGAGATTGTAAAAAGACTTCCCCCATCAACTGTTTTTGAACATCTTTTTCCGTCCAGCCGACCGCTTTTAGAATGCCAATCTCCCGGGAACGCTCGACGAGGTTTGAAAGCATGGCCTTAATAATCAGAAACACGGCGCCTCCAAGGGCAATGAGGGACGTGATAAAAGAGAACTGATCGGAAATCTTCGAGACTCCTCCCATCAGTTCAAGCGATGAATCGGAACTCGAGACAGAAACCCCGTTGAGCTGCCTTCCGATGTTCGTCTTTACCTGGCCGAGAAGAGAAGGGTTCTTGAGGCGAAGGTAGACAATATTTACCCCGTTAGAAATGATGTCCCGCTGCTCTACGGTCCCGCCTATGGCGGGATTAGATTTTAGATTAATTCCGGGTTCCGCCCCGTAGAGGGCTCCACCCCGGAGGGCGGGGTTTAATGTCCGGCTGGAATTTCTAACCGGGTTGACGCCCCCCGATTCTCCGTCGAGCAAACCCTGGGCATCCTGGAGGGGCAGGTAAATATTTGCTGATGCAATCTGAGATCCTTCTTTGATCTCCAGGAGCCCTACCACGCTGAAGGTGCGGCCATTGATCTCCAGTGTGTCTCCCATCTTTTTGTGTTGGAACTTGGCGTAATGCTTTTCAATGACAACTTCACCTTCTCTTTGGGGAAAACGACCCTCCTTGAGCCAGTCCTTCACCTTGACCGGGCCCAGGCTCGGTTGCGCAAGATCGACTCCCATGATCGTTCTGAAACCGCCTTTGTCGAACTCCCAGAGGAGGAGTGACGAAGCCATGGAATCGACGCCCTCAACTGCTTTGAGTTTCTCGAGATCCTGAGAAGGAAGAAGCTGGTTCGAAAAAGGCAGTCGCATCCCCCGCATGGATGCGGGCGGCTGACCTGAGTCTACTGCCCTTTTTTCCGGTCGCTGCACAACGATGTCGGCACCAAGGTTCTTGAAGGGCAGACTCACCGCTTTCTGATAAGCGGTTGAGACGGCATTAATCGAAACAAAGAGGGCAATTCCGATCCCAATGCCCAGGATATTTACCAGGGTGCGATTATGGTGATGACGAAGTTCTTTCAACACGTAGCGGTAGTTCATGACGTCCTCACTTTTTACCCCGTTAGAAAGCCCTGCTGTTCGCAGCGGAGATGATGTCTACTCCTTTTTCAGCGATCACAGGATTTAAAGCCCTGCGTGCCTTCTCATTAGAAAGCAGAAGACTTTTCTAACGGGGTTTATCTGTTATTTGATTAAGAGCCTGCCTGAGATCTTCCATAGTCCATTTCCCTTGAAAAGCGGCAGGGCCTGAACCTGTTGGAAAGCCGACAAACTTTATCTCCTTACCGCTTACCGGAAGGGCGGACTTGCCGTCAAGCCAGATGACCAAAGGAACATGCTGGGTTACCCCTTTCTTGGCCATGAACTGCTCCCCTTCCCTCGTCTCAAAGTCATACCAGGAAACGCTGATTTTGTTTCCGTACTGTGAGAAAACTTTCTTGATCTGCTCTATCGAAGACTGAAGAGGCCCATGGTTCATGTAAAGGACTTCGACCTTGACCTCTTTCCCAGCAAAAACTGTAAATGGAGCAGAAAACAGAACCAGTACTACCAAGCAGGAAAAAATTATCTTTTTCATGACACGACCTCCCCGTCTTTCATTCGGATGAGCCGGTTGGCCGTCTTAGCAAGTTCATCTTCGTGAGTGACCATTAAAATAGCCACCCCTTCTTCTTGATGCAGCTTGTTCAAAATATTCATAATAGCCTCGCCGGTACTTGAATCGAGATTTCCGGTGGGTTCGTCTGCGAAGATAATCTTGGGATGATTAATCAAGGCTCTGGCGATAGCCACCCGCTGCTTCTCCCCTCCTGAGAGGGCCGAAGGGAGGTGCTCGATCCTGGGCCCCAACTCCATCTTGCCAAGCAGTTCCGTCGCACGCCGGTGCCGCTCCTCATTAGTCATCTTTATAGGAAAAAGAGGAAGGGCCACATTCTCCCATGCGGAGAGGGTCGGGATGAGATTAAAGGATTGGAAAATAAACCCGACATTGTCTCGACGGAATAAAGCCAGTTCGTCCTCGGATGAGTTTGTAATCTCTCTTCCGTCAAGACTTACCTTCCCTTTGGTAGGTTTTTCCAGCCCTGACAGAAGAGAAAGAAGGGTTGTCTTACCGCAGCCTGATTTCCCGACGAGGCAGACAAATTCGCCCTCCTTCACAGTTATGGAAATCCCCTTAACTACTTCAAGGTCACCATATTTCTTACTGAGATCCGTACCTGATAGAATAGTTGATTTATTCATGTCTTAAAACCTCCGAGGGTTTGATTTTTGAAATTTGTCTGCCTAACAACCCGCCTGTCATGCCTCCTATTATCATTGAAAGCAGAATGGCGAAGAAAGCTAAGGTCCATGGAACATGAACAGGAAGCCGTAGCGTCTTGAAAATCTGGTCTCCGCCTCCTGGGAGAAAGTGCGGGGTCGGACTCATCTCCCAGGGGATAGGAATATTGACTTTCATGAAACTTAAACCGAACGAGGCCACAAGGGCTATCAGAAGGCCCAGAATACCTGCCATAAAACATTGGATCACCGACTCTGACATCAGTTGAGAGACCACGTTTCGATTGGTCCAGCCGACTGCTTTGAGAACCCCGATCTCTCTGGCCCGCTCAGCAATATTTCCTGCCATGGTCTTAAAAGCGATCAGGACGGCAACGATGACGGCGATCAGAGAGGCTGCCAGCGTAAATTTATCCGAAAGGGCAAAGAGGCTGCCGAGGAGTTTCAAGAAGGACTCCGGCGTGGCCACCGTAGCTTTATTGCCAAGGATCTCTTTCATCTCGGATGCGAGAGCAGTGATCTTTTCCTGGTCGGCTTTGACAAATAGGAGATTCACGTCTCCCGGATTAAATGGGGAAACAGACTGTAACTCCTTCGACGAAGCAGCCAGGTTCTCTGCCTCATTGATGGGCAGGTAGACGTTGGCCACGGCAATTTTGGCGGCTCGCGACGCATCCACAAAACCCACCACAGGAAATCTCTTATCCGCTACGGATACAGTGTCTCCAACCTTTATGCCAAATTGCCGCGCATAGGCCTGCTCAACGAGGGCCTCCGGTTTGCCGTCTTCGAGAAACCTTCCCTCGGTAACAGAAGAGCGAAGAATACTCGGACCTATAGAGTTTTCTTTTTCAATCCCCAAGACGATCCAGGCCCGGTTCGGGTCAAATACCCAGAGCAGTAGGCCCGTTCCTATCCCTCTTATCCCGGGAAGCTTCTGGATCTTTTCCACCTCTTCCTTGTGAATCGTCACTGCAGAACACGGGAAGACCGGCCCTACCAGCTCTTTGGGAACATCTCCGGATCGCTGGACCGTAATGTCGGCCCCGATCTCTTTGAGGGGCACATGGGCTGCCTGGCGGTAGGCCATGGAGAGAGAGTTGAGAATGATCAGAAGGGCGATTCCAATTGAGAGCCCAATGATTGAAGTCAATGTCCTTCGCTTTTGATAATAAAGTTCCTTCACCATGTAATGCAGATTCATCGCTTACCTCCGGGTTAAGCAAAGATTAACTTTTCAGGCGAGTCATGCTCTGGCGCATAAGATCGAAGAACCGTTGTTGCTGCTTGGGATCGAGGATCTTCTTTGACTCCAGGATATGGACGATGACTTCCTTCTGAATCTCATCCTGGATCCCAGCCATTTCTTTTCGCAGATTCTCTATACTCGCAGGGTCGCTGTCTTTCTGAAGGAGATCTGTTAGAGTCTCTTTTTTCTCCTCCATACGGACCCCCAGTTCTGCAAGCCGCTCATGAAACTTTTGGGCCAGCGGTTCCATTTTTGATAATTGAAGGTTTGAAAGACCGAGGGATTGATAGAGATGACTGTCTCCGGGTGACATGGGGCAAGGTGCTGAAGGTGTATGAGAGGCGTCACGGTAATAGTGATATCCCACAGTGGCCAGGACAGCCGAATTGATTGCCAATGACAAAATTAAAATAAGGATCAACCATTTTGACCTCATCTGGAATCATTCTCCTTATAACTCACCATGCGAAAATATCCTTCTGCAGGTGTCCCGGGGGGTGCAGGATCAAAAACCCTCATAGAAGTGAAAAAGGTCCCCCGCGAATCGCTGAGAGGGTTATTCTGAAACGGAAATAGGTCACATCGTGCCAGAAGGCTGCCGAGATAGCTACCTGCCACTAACCCAATGATCAGAATGATGGAGACTGCAACCGGGGCACGGAAAAGCCAGAAAACGTGATGCAGGGCTGGCAGCAAACCCTGTTCACGAGGTTCCTTAATTTTTCTGACGACTTGCCGGTAAAACCATGGATCCGGGTGGATTTCTTGCAATTCTCCCAGCGTTTGCCAGACCCGATCAAGCTCCGCATACTGTTTGCAACAGACCTGGCAGTCTTGGAGGTGCATCGTAACCTTATCCCTCTCTCCGGGTTTCAGTTCTCCATCCTGGTAAGCTGAAAGTTTCTTTTGGACTTTGCTGCATTTCATCAAAAATTCCCCTTTCTAAAATCTGTGGCTCTAATTGGTTAAACAACTCTCAGGTCAAAAACCTGCGGTCATTTTTCATAATTCTTCAATTTTTCTTGAAGGCTTCTTTTGGCTCGAACAAGTAAGGATTCAACGGCCGAAACTGAACAGCTAATTACCCTGGCAATCTCCTGATAAGAAAGGTCATCGTATCTCTTCAGAATCAGAGCCATCCTTTGGTTTTCAGGCAAACTCTGGAGAGCATTGGCGATTTGACGGCTTCGTTCTTTGGCCAACAAAAGGTCTTCCGCAGATGGTGCCCCGTCAGAGAGAGTCTCTTCAATGGTGTTTTCACTATCTTCATTAGAATGGTGAAATGAAAACCATCTCCTGCGGTGAGCGGATTTCAGTTCATTGAGGCATAGGTTCGCTGTAATCCTGTAGATCCAGGTTGTGAATTTGGCCTTTGGTTCGTAGCTTCTCGCTGATTGCCAGACACGTAGGAATACTTCCTGCACCAGATCTTTGGCTCTCGTCCGGTCTCCGATAATACGGTAAATGAGATTGAGGACCGATGTCTGGTGGCGATTAACCAGAATCTCAAAGGCGGATTCGTCGCCTTCGGCAATCCTGGCCATTAATTCTTCACTTGGTATTTGGCTATCCATAGACTGTAAAGGTTTGCAGCGGGAAACGGAGGCAGGGTAACCTGACTCAAAAATAATACCTCAACCTCAATTCAACCCTGTAGTCATTCTGTTTTTCGCCGAATTCGGTCCCTCTCCCTCCCAACAAACCGATTGCCTTCAACCGGATTTCAAGATTTTTTATTCCCGTATATAACAATTCGGGAGAAAGTGAAAGACTCTGGTCATTGAGGTTCATGATGGTTGTGATGGCGGGCGTAAAATAGAGGATATTGAAAGGCTCCTTTTGACTAATTCGAAGATAGAGATAGTCTTCCATGGGATTACTTCTTCCATAGGTGCCTTGGGTGACACTCGCCGCTTTCTTCAATAGGGAATCATTCCCTTTTAATAGAAACAGGTCGTAACCTTTGTCGATGAAGGTAAAGTAGTCTTTCATTTCAAGATGGCTAAATCCAGTTCCATTTCGATAATATTCAAAAATGAAGGTGGTGTCCGAGGCTGTCAAGTACCGGATTCCAAGGAGATAGCTCTTTGCATCAAATTTTGATTCGGAGATGTTCCCCTGGCTATCGATGACCTTGCTTTTTTGATTATTGATAAAGCCAACCTCCCCATGGATTTCGAGATTGGTGGTAATGTTTTTTGAAAAATCCATTCCCACTCGGCTCGTCCTGCTCCCTCCTGTCATGGCGATGAAGTCGATGTCCGTATCATAAAGAAGGAGGTAAAGTTTTCCAGCGAAGTTGAGCCTGTCTACCGTCCCGAAATCGTCGTTGATATCTTTATAGACAGGAAAGATCACGGGAGTGATCGAGACCGTTTTAAGCGGACCCTGGAAACTTTTGATATAATCCGCGGAGGCGGTGATGTAGCCTTCAAGGGCCAGCTCGGGGTCATCGGGATCTTTCGGCTTGCTGACAAAGGCTACCGGATTCCAGGCATACCCCTTGCCCCAGAGCAAGGTCTGCTTGCCCAATTTGAAGGTCAGGGAGGGCGACGGTTTAAGGGAGAGATATCCTTCATAGATCATCCTTTGGGGGTCATTGTGCTCCCAGCCGAGATAGGAGTATTTCAAATCGAAATTGGTCCTGACGAAAAGACGGGCAATTCCTTTCTCAAAACTTCCCTCCAACTGAAGTTTTCCATTGTATTCCTCAATCGTCTTCCCTTCGTCACGTTTAAAAAATTTAAGCTTGTACAGGGAAGCATCCTTATCCAATCCGAAAAGGACCGGCCTCAGTTCCAGATAGCCACCAAGATGATAAGGTTTCTTCTCTATTTCAGAGAGGTCGAACTTATACTCCTCATCTGCCAGGGCAAAGGACCAGAAAAAGAGGGCATGTACGGCAACATAGAATATGAAAAACCTTTTCATTCTCTAAGCTCCTTCAATGAATCTGGTTACATAGAAAATAACCTCCCCTCCCCCGATGGGAGGGGATGATGAGGAGGGGGGAACCAAATCTATTCACCCTCACCCCCCAACCCTCTCCCATCAAGGGAGAGGGGTTATATTGGATTTTTCTGGTTCTATGGTGATGAATCCATCATAACCAATTACCTCAAAGACTCAATATTTGGCATGAAGGTCAGTGTAAAGACTTCATCCTTAAAATCCTTCTGTTTGATCTTGGCAAAGATCATAATTGACTTGTACCCCTTATAGAGGGGACTGTCCGTCTCGATGACCGAGGGTCTTACAATCCCGCCTCCGAAATCTTTGACTTCTTTAAAATAGAGTGTCTTAATCAGCATCGAAGCCTCGGTCAAACATTCGATCTTCGTAGGTAACTTCCTATTCTTGTCTGCCCATAGTTTGATTCTATCGTAGGCCACCGTCTTTGTTTTTGCCTTGAGATAAAGGAGATATTCATTCCCCGGTTCTTCAACCTTTTCGACATTATACTCAGCAGCATAATCCAGACTCAGGATGTCCGCATTATTAAAAACCCCTCCGATGACGGACTGAAGGCTGGTGATTCGAATCGGCTTTCCCACATTGGGAATATAGAGCCACATGTTTTCTCCGAGACGCAAGGTGCTTCTTCCTTTCTCACTTGCCGGAGCCAGAAAGACACCTGCAAGCTTATCTAAACCTTTCTTGACTGAGAAGAAAGTATATTCCATCTTCCGGCCATTGGGCTCAACATTGATAAGCTTACGGTACATTTCGTAAGATTCGGGGTTTAGATTCCGGTCGATCTGCTTCAATAGTTGGGTGCCGTCAATGGCATAGGCCGGAACGGCAATGAGCAGAGCAAACAAACAAATCAAAATTTTCTTCATATACAACCTCTCTTTCTTCATGTTATCTCTACCATTTTAGACATAACCTCTAAAAATATCTCCCCTCCCTTGGCGGGAGGGGATGAAGGGGAGGGGGACTAAATTGATTCACCCCCACCCCCACCCTCCCCCATCAAGGGGGAGGGGAGTTGTTGTTATTTCCCTTTGACCCTACACCCTTCACCTTTTACCTTTGACCTTTTTTATACATGTCTTAGCGCCTTAATCGGCTCCATCCTTGAGGCCTTAAAAGCGGGTTGGAGGCTCGCAATCACTGAAATAACGATAACGATGAGAGAAACAACCAGCATATCCATCGGAGCCACCTTTGCCGAGAGGATCAATCCGGTCTGCCTTCCGAAGCTGAAAGTGATCTTGGAAAGATTGACGATGACGATGATGATCATTCCCAGAACATTTCCAGCTATAACTCCCAGTAACCCGAGAGAAAATCCTTCCACAACGAACATAGAAAGGATCTTTCCAGGAAGCGTTCCAATGGCAGCAATCGTTCCGATCTCCCTAACGCGCTCATAAACCGCCATGATCATCACATTCATAATGCTGGTCAGCACAATGGCAATCAGCATCAGTTTAATAAAGAAGGCCATGATATCGATCATCCTTGCGATGTTGTAAAAAGGAGAGAGTTTTTCCCAGTTATGGACCTCGAAAACGGGTTTTCCCTGTTTGTTCAGTTCCCCGGAAAGGAGTCCGTCGAGTTTTTCAGTAAAGGCATAGAGGCGGCTGAAATCCTTCAGCCGGATGGCAATTTCACTTACCTCCATCTCTCCCATTCTTAGAACCTCCATCGCATCCTCAATATGGATATAACCATCCCGGCCTCCAGGTCCTGTCACGCTTTCGAGGACGCCCGCCACTTTGAACTGCTTTCCATTGACAGAGCCATCCTGGTTCGTGGCCACGATAACTACCGTATCGCCTATATTCACCTTCATGCTTTTTGCCATGAGTTCGGGAATCCAGATTTCCCCTTTTTCAAGGGTCTTTTTTGTCCCATTTGTAACCCTCGATGGAAGGAGGGGAACCGTCTTTAATTCCCGGTCGGGATAGACTCCATTTAATCTTATATTGGTTGTTTCCACGAAGGTGCTGAACATCCCTCCGAATTTGATCCTGGGAGAGTAGGCCTCAATTTCAGGTTGTTGATTCAGAACCCCTTCCAATTTCTTATAAGCCTGCATCTTCAGGTTTAAATTGAGAGGGAGATTATCGATGGAAGCTAAGTAGCCCTTTCGATGAACCTGGAGATGCCCTAACATTGAATCGGTCATCTGTCCGATCATCATGCTTTTAAAAGAACCTGTTATGGAGACAAATAGAAGAACAAAGACAATCCCGAGTGTGACGAGAGAGGCTGTGAGCAGCGTCCTTCGTTTATAACGGAAGAGATTTCTGATAGCAATTTTAAATATGTTACCCATTTTTCTTTCCTCCTTTGGCCTGTTTTCCAGTCAATTGTCCATCCTCCAGGGTGTACACGATCTCGGCTTCGCCCACGATCTTCTGATCATGGGTGGAGAAGATGAAGGTAGTCCGAAACTCATTCCTCATCTTTTTCATCGACTCAAGGACCAGAAATGCAGTCTTATGATCGAGATTTGCGGTCGGTTCATCGGCCAGGACCAGTTTGGGATTTGTCACCAGGGCCCTCGCAATGGCCACCCTCTGCTTCTGACCACCTGATATCTGATCGGGAAACTTATCCTTTTGTTCAATCATCCCAACGGCCTCCAGGAGGGTCAGAATTCTCTTTTTCCTTTCTCCTCCGGGAATATTCTGGACCATCAGAAGAGGGTATTCGATGTTTTCATAGACCGTGAGGACGGGGATGAGATTGAAGTCCTGAAAGATGAATCCGAGATTATTCCCCCGGAACGCAGCGCTCTGTTTGCGGTCCAAGTGCAACACATCGGTGCCCACAACCTCCAATTTACCCTCCGTAGGCTTATCGAGACACCCGATCAGATTGAGAAGGGTCGTCTTTCCGCTTCCCGAAGGTCCGACAAAGGAGACAAAAGAGGCGGGCTCGATTTCAAAACTCACCTCATTCAATGCCCTGATCGCAATCTCCCCTGCCATGTAGTCTTTGCTTACCTTTGTTGCCACTACACTGTAAATCTTGGTGATATTCTCTGCCACAACAAGTCCCATGATTTCCTCCTTTCTTAACATTTTAGCGTTCTGAAAATCCCTCCCAACCTCCCTTTGCCTGTCTAACGACAGGGAAAAGATTACCAAAGGGAGGAAACATCTATTCCCTCTTTCGCAAAGGGGGATACAGGGGGATTTATGGTTCTGCAGTGCTTTCACCAGACTCCTATTCCAAACCCCTAAAGTGTACCTCCTTTCTTAATAGAAGGTGAATGACGCCTCGTCATTTCCCTAAATATCGCTCCAACACATTATCTGCGGTTGACCCCACAATCATATCTCCGTTCACGATCTTCGTAGGAGTTGAGGTTAATCGCAATCTATTTGCCAGAGCCATATCTTCAAGGACTCTATTTCTTGCCCTG
>Ga0315280_10001170_pt1 | contig 46322 bp, 37 predicted proteins | sample YL17G06_40_MG_FD_203697 | JGI IMG/M metagenome (GOLD analysis project Ga0315280, IMG submission 203697) | Sediment microbial communities from Yellowstone Lake, YNP, Wyoming, USA - YL17G06_40 | ecosystem: Environmental > Aquatic > Freshwater > Lake > Sediment | place: USA: Wyoming | collected... | reverse complement strand
GTGTGCCACAGACCACGCGCGTTTCGGTGGACAGCGCCGGGACGGAGGGGAACGCCCCGAGCGTGGCACCGGCGGTCAGCCCGGACGGCCGGTTCGTCGGGTTCACCTCGGCCGCGACGAACCTGGTCGCTTCCGATACGAACGGCTGGCCGGACGCGTTCGTCCGGGACACGTGCGTTGGCGCGCCGTCCGGGTGCGTGCCGGCGACGGTCCGGGCATCGGTCGCCGACAACGGAGCGGAGTCGAACGGGCTGACCTACGAAGTGTCGACCGTCGAAGGCCGATTCGTCGCGTTCGCCTCTACGGCGACGAACCTCGTGACCGGTGACACGAACGGCGCGTGGGATGTCTTCCTGCGCGACACGTGCCTCGGCGCCCCGGTTGGATGCACGCCTCACACCATCCGGGTGTCGGTCGCGAGCGACGGCACGGAGGGCAACAACTGGAGTCTCGGCTGGTCGCTGAGCGCCCGGGGCCGGTTCGTGGCGTTCTCCTCGTTTGCGACGAATCTGGTCCCCGGTGACACGAACGGCGCCCTGGACGTCTTCGTCCGCGATACGTGCATCGGCGCCCCGGTGGGTTGTGTCCCGAGGACCGTTCGGGCTTCCGTCTTGCCGGCCGGCGGGGAGCTCAGTGCCGACAGCTTGAAGTCGGCAATCAGCCGCGATGGGAGGTTCGTCACGATGGAGTCACGGGACCCGAACGGGATCCCCGGCGACACGAACGGCGTGAACGACGGCTTCCTCGCGCGGACGTCGTTCACCGGCATCGCCATCTCGGATTCCATCCTGCCCCGCGGTTTGGCCGGCACGGCGTATTCCGTGTATCTCCATTCCAGCGGCGCGGTGGACCTCGTCGGCTGGACGGTGACGGCCGGTGCGCTGCCATCGGGTCTGACCTTCAATACCGACGACGGCCTGATCTCGGGAACGCCGACGACCTCTGGCAGCTTCACTTTCACCGTCGAAGCGCGCGACAAGACGACCGGCGAAACGGATCGGAGAACGTTCACGATCAAGGTCATCTGAGCGCAACACGCTGTTCCGCTTCTGCCAGAAGCCGGCGGCCGCCGCCAGGGCATCCACCTGGGCCGCGACCGCCGACAGGGAGTCGCTGCAGGAACTGAAGCACTGACACGGACGATCCGCTTGCAGAGGCGCCGACATGCGTCCCCTGTTACGATGGGAATCATGACGGCCGGGCGCGTCGCGCTGACGCTTGTCGCGATCGCGGTGCTGCTGCCCGTGTCGACCGCGGCGGGGCAGGGCGCCTACGAGATCCAGGTTTATCCCTCCGATCTCGTGCCTCCCCACCATCAATACTCGGACGGGCTAGAACCGTGCGCACAGCCGCATGGCGACCGTTCGCGGCCGGGCGACGTGCGTGCCGTTGAACTCGCTCGACAGGTTCACGAAGTAGCGGCGGTCGGTGACGTTCAACACGTCAACGGCGGCCGACCAGCGGCGCGCGAACGAGAAGCCCGCGGCGAGATCGCCGGTGACGTGCCACGGCAGATGTTGCGGCCCGTCGGCGCGGAGGAAGCCGGATCCGTACGCGACCGAGACGTGCGCCCACGCGCCGGAGCTGATTGTCCAATCGAGGCTCGCCACCGCGGAATTCCGCTCGTCGTGATCGAGGAAATAGTAGCCGCCCGCCGCCCGCGGCTCGATGTCGCCCAGCCCTCCGGTCACGCCGCCGCGGCCCTGCGCGTACGAGTGCGAATAGACCAGCCGCGCCCGAACCCGCCGGCCGGGCGCGGAACTCGCGCTGACCTCGAGACCGCGCAGGCGCGCCTGCGCGATGTTCACCGGCAGGAAGACCGAGGAGTCGCCGAGCTGTTCGTGATCGAGGAAGTTGGTGGCGTGGGTGTCGTAGTAGGTGAGATCCAGCGTACCGCCGGCGGCCGGCAGCGCGATGCCCGTTTCCCACTGCGTGTCGCGCTCGGCGCGCACGAGCAGAAACGCCTGGTCGCCCAACGCCGCGAACTGCGCGCCTCCCGGCCCGAGCGCCTCGAGCGGCGGCACCTGGAAGAAGCGGCCGACATAGGCGTGGACAGTCAGCGGCGTTGACGGCACTCTTGCCTGCAGCCCGATCCGTGGCTGCAACCCCGACTCGGTCTGCCATGCCTGCGAGCGATCCCACCTGAGGCCCAGGCTGGTTGTCAGCTGGCCGGCCGGCTGATAGACGTCTTCGACGAACGCGGAGCTGTTGATCCCGGCCTTCCCCACGGAGTCGGCGAGCGGCGACTGACCCTGAGCGGTGTCCGCCTGCCCGGGGGGTAACGGCACGGTATGCCGTGCCCCAACGGATGGCAACAGGAAGCCGTCGCGCAGGAACCCGGCGTAGCTGTCGCCGCCAACCTTGATCATGTGGCGGCCGAACGAACCGCTCCAGTCGGCCTTCATGCCCAGGTAGTGGATGCGGCGGTCGTCAGAGGCCAGCAGTTCACTGCTCGACGGTGCGTCCGGCACTACGCCGGGGTTCAGTGCCACTTCGTTGAAGTGGTAGTACGGCGTCACCGACCAGACGGCGTGTCTGGCGCCGGTGTGGTTCCACTGCGCGTGGAAGTAGACGTCGCGCTCGGCCTGGTTGTCGTCGACGCCCTCATCCTGCGGCAACCGCGGGATGGCGAAATCATCGGCGCGCACGCTGCCGGTCATCGTCAGCAGCCGATCGGTGCCGCGCGACGCCCACACCCGTGCCGCTCCACCCGCGCCCCATGTCCGATCGTGCACCGCCGGCAGCGAGGGCGGCGTGAGGCCCAGGTCGGTGCGGTTGCCGGCAACCTGGGCGAACCAGGCGAGCTTGTCCGCGTGATCACCGTAGGCGGCTGCGCCTTCCACGTCCCGCTGCTGTCCGGCAATCACCATCGATTCGCCGCCCCTCGCGCGGTCGAAGCCGGATTTCGTGACGACGTCGAGGACGCCGTAGAGGCGGTCGCCGTATTCCGCGGAGTACGCGCCGCGCTGGAAGTCGATGGCATCGGCTTCCTTCGGATCGAACAGGAGCGCGAGGTTGGAGGTGACGCTCGTGGACGGCACCTCGACGCCGTCGATCTCGTAGCCGACCTGGTGGCCGCCCCGCACGTGTACCTGGTCGTGCGCGACCACCGCCGAGGGGCTCAGCTCGGTGATCACGCACAGGCTGCCCGCCTGCAGCGCGCCCGGAATGTGATCGAGGTCGGTGCGCGTGACGAGGACGCGCGAGACCGGCGGCGCGTCCGAGACGTCGCCCCGCACCGTCACGTTCTGCGCGACGCCGGCGATCTTCATCCGGACATCGACGACCAGGCGCTGACCCGCCCCGACGCGCGCGTGCAGGTGCGAGGGCTGAAATCCCGGCAGGGTGGCATCGAGGTCGTACTCGCCCGAGCGCGCCGCCATCAGCGAGTAGCGGCCTTGCACGTCGGTGGTGGTGTCCGAACGCGCGCCGCCGCCCGCGCCGGTGATCGCGACGGTCACGCCGGGCAGCGGAAGGCCGCTCGTATCCCGGATGGTTCCCGCGACTGCGCCCGGAACGTCGGCAGAAGACGACGATGCAAGCGCCAGGCAGCATGCGGCTGCGAGCAGGCATCGGAGTACGGCGTTACGTCGCCCGTAACTCAGCATTCGCTTCCCGTTACTGCCGGGATGCGGGACACCGCGAATCGCGGGTGTTTTCGGCGTCGGCGCTGCAGGCATGCCGACACGTGAGCAAGAACACCACCACCTTGAGGATCGAGGCGGGGAACACGTTGCGGGAGTAGGCGACGAGCTAGTCGTCCGCGAACCGGACACGGGCGCGCGGCACCCCGTTAGCCTCGCACGCCTCGTAGATCACCTGCTGATACTCGGCGGAAGTGTTGATGGGGCGGCTCAGGATGGCCGAATAGCGGGCGACGAGCGCCGCGACGTCGCGCGGCAGCCTGTCGCGCAAGGCCTGTTTGACGGCGTCCATGCCTTTCACGCCCAGCAGCAGCGGGGTGACCATCGTCGCCAGGTGCGAGGTGTTGAGGTGGCCTTTGTCGGGCACGGCACTGGCCGCACCGCCGGGCGCCACAGCGCGCGTCACATCCACGAGCTGTTGGGCAAGCAGCGGCTGGCTGTCGACGTGCTGCGCGAGAAGCTCGCGTTCGAGCAGCACGTCCTGCACGGCGTTGAACGAGTCGGCGAGCAGCGGCTCGTCGCGGCTCCCCGGCATCACGACGAGCTGCAGGTACCCGCGCGCGTGCAGCAGGACGTGACCGAGTTCGTGGGCGGCGACCAGGCGCAGGAGTGCCGGCTGTATGCGCTCGCGATTGACGAACACCGACACGGGCTTCGGTCGCGGCGGAATGAAGGTGTAGCCCATGCTCCCCGGCGCGAACACGCGCGCCTGCGCAACGGGATCCCGCAGCACCTCGCGGAAGCCGTAATCGGACGTCGCCTGCCAGTCGGCGTCGGCATTGGAAACGAGGGCCAGACGCACGGGCCGATGTTCCCGCGCCACGGCGACTTCCTGCAGCCTCTTCAGCCAGCCATCCGGTTGCCACTCGCGCGCGCCGCCAAGGCGACGAAGCGGAGCGGGGCACAGGGGCCCCGCGAGCGAGGAGCTTGGCGGGGTGCAGGGGGCCCCGCCAACCAAAACAATGCCCAGCATGGCGACGAACGCGCCCAGCTTGCGCATCGGGCCGAGTATACCGCCGGCAAGAACGCGATGAACGCGTGCGGCAGGATCAACGCACGTTGCCGCCGAAGCGTGGATTGCCGGGGTAGAGGAACACGAGGAGCGACAACCTGGACGCCCCGGTGTTCCGCACGCTGAACGATTCTTTGCCCTCGCAGTGCAGCATCGTGCCCGCTCGAAGCGACTCGACACTCCCGTCGACGGTCGCCTCGCCCTGTCCCTCGAGGACGGTCACCGCGATTTCCGATTCGGCATGCGTGTGGGCGGGAAGCGCCTGCCCGGGCCCGAAGTTGAGCCGGAAGACGAGCCCGTCTGGCGACTGCTGAAAGACGCGCTTGATGAAACCGGCCGGCGAAGTGTCCTCGTAATCGGCGAGTTGAAACACGTCCATGCCCGCCAGTCGTGCATCGGACGATCCAATTCTGATCTCTGCCGAAAGCGAAGGCTGGTTTACCCGCCGTAGCTTGCCGAGGAGGTGCGAACGCTACCGCAGGCAAGCGAAGGATGGTGAGCCGCCCGAGAGTCGAACTCGGAACCAACAGATTAAGAGTCTGCTGCTCTGCCAATTGAGCTAGCGGCCCACTCGAGGTTGACCCGACCCCTAAGTGTGCATCAGCCGGTTCGCGTCCGTCAAGGCGCCGGCCCGCGTGCCGGCAAGGCTAAAGCCTTGCCCTACGAGCGATCGGCAAGGCCCTGCGAGCGATCGGCAAGGCTAAAGCCTTGCCCTACGAGCGATCGGCAAGGCTGAAGCCTTGCCCTGCCGGCGCAGCGACGCCGCGCCTTGACAATTCCCGCCTGGACGTCATAAGTTAGGCGTAACGAACTTGCATGTGTCCCGGGCTGAAGCCCGGAACCTACGGGTTTCGGCCTGTCCCGTGTCCCCACAACCGGAGCAGAGACGATGCCGCTGACTGCCGGGCCCGCCCTCAGCGAGAGCCTCGAAGACTACCTCGAAGCGATCTATCAGCTGGAGCGCGAATCGGGCTCGGCACGGCCGGCCGACATCGCCGCGCGGCTCGACGTCTCGCGCCCCTCGGTCACCGGCGCGCTGCGCGCGCTCAACGACCGCGGCCTGGTCCATTACGCGCCGTATTCGGCGGTCGCGCTCACCACCGCCGGCAGGAAAACCGCGGCGGAAGTGGCCAGGCGTCACGGCATTCTCAAGGAATTCCTCGAGCGGGTGCTGTCGCTGGCTTCCGAGCAGGCCGAACGCGCGGCGTGCCGGATGGAGCACGTGCTCGAACCCGACGTGCTGGCGCGATTCCTCGACTTTGCGCGCTTCACCGACTCGTGCCCGCACCGTACCACGCGTTGGGTGGCCGGTCTGGGGTTCATCTGCGACGAGAAGGGCAGCTTTCCCGAGTGCGCCACGTGCAGCGCCGCTGCGCGCCAATGAGCGACGGAGGGAATTAGGCACGACGAACTCAGGGATGGAGGTCGATGACCTCTCTCTGCTTCGAGCATCCTCCGTGGGAACCGGCATGAAGTCGACCGACGTCCAACATCTTCGCCTCGATCAACTGCAGGTCGGCGAGTGCGCCCGCATCGTCCGCGTCATTGCGGTGGGCGCCATCCGCCGGCGACTGCTCGAGATGGGCTTCGTTCGCGGAGAGCAGCTGAAGGTTGCGAAGCTGGCGCCGCTGGGCGATCCGATGGAACTCGTCATCAAGGGCTATCACCTTTCGCTGCGCCGGCAGGAAGGCGCCTGCATCCTGGTCGCCCGGGAGCAGCCCTGATGATCATCGCGCTCGCCGGGAACCCCAACTGCGGCAAGACCTCGATCTTCAACGCGCTCACCGGCTCGCGTCGCCACGTCGCCAACTGGCCGGGCGTCACCGTCGAGCGCCGCAGCGGCTGGTTCGAATGGGATGGCGCCGAGATCGAGGTCGTCGATCTGCCCGGCACCTACTCGCTGGCCGCGCAGAGCGAGGACGAACGCATCGCCGCCGACTTCCTGGTGGACCCATCGGTCGACATCATCGTCAACGTCCTCGACGCGTCGAACCTCGAACGCAACCTCTACCTGACCACCCAACTCCTCGAACTCGACAAGCCGATCGTCTTCGCGCTCAACATGGTCGACGATGCGAGGCGGCAGGGCGCATCGATCGATGTCGAGCAGCTGTCCGTGCTGCTGGGTGGACCGGTCGTGCCGACCGTGGGCAACCGGGGAGAAGGAACGGAGGCGCTCAAGCGGGCGATCGTGAATAGTCCGAAGGTCCCGCCTTCGCCGCTCCGCGGCTATGGCGAGGCAAGCCGAAGGTCCGAAGATCCGAAGGTCGCACCCGCCGCCGTGCAGGCGGGAGCCGGCGTCGCGATCGAGCGCCGGCACGCGTCGTACGGCGACGACATCGAGCGCGAGCTGCGCAAGATTGAAGAGCAGATCGCGCGCGACGAGGTGCTGGCCGGCCGCTTTCCCCCGCGGTGGGCGGCGCTGAAACTGCTGGAGCGGACGCCGGACGCCGAGCAGATGCTCGCCGGCACGCACGCGAGGGGCGCCATCGAGCGGCAGCGCGCGGCAAGCGCCGCGTTCCTCGAAGGGCATCTCGGCGCCGACTGCGCAACCCTCCTCAGCGAGCGGCGCTACGGGTTCGCGCGCGGCCTGGTCGGCGAGGCGGTGGAACGGGGAGACGGAGCCGGGCCCGACTTCACCGGCCGCCTCGACGCCGTGCTGACGCATCGATGGCTCGGCATCCCGATCTTCCTGCTCGTGATGGTCGCCGTCTACGGCGTCACCTTCGTCGCCGGCAAATACCCGCAGGACTGGATCGGCGGCGCCTTCGCGTGGTTGCACGACCGCGCGGCCGCCAGCCTGCCGGCGGGCGAACTCACCAGTCTCCTGGTTGACGGCATCATTCCCGGCGTCGGCGCGGTCGTCGTCTTCGTGCCCGTGATCATGATCCTCATGGGGTGCATCTCGTTCCTCGAGGACACCGGCTACATGTCGCGGGCGGCGTTCATCATGGACCGCCTGATGCACGTGATGGGGCTGCACGGCAAGAGCTTCATCCCGCTCGTCATGGGCACGGGCTGCAACGTCCCCGCCGTCCAGGCCACGCGGACGATCGAGTCGCGAACCGATCGCCTCATCACGATCCTGGTCACGCCGCTCGTCTCGTGCTCGGCGCGATTGCAGGTCTACATCCTCATCGCCGGCACTTTCTTCCCGCCGGTGCAGGCCGCCCTCGCAATCATCGCGATGCACGTGCTGGGCTTCGGCCTGGCGATGATCGTGGGCCGGTTGCTGCGATCGACGCTGTTTCGCGGCCCCAATGCGCCGTTCGTCATGGAGCTGCCGCCGTACCGGCTGCCGGTGCTCCGTTCCACGCTGGTGCACATGTGGGAGAAAGGGCGCGTCTTTCTCACGCGGGCGGGCACCGTCATCCTGGCCGGCGCGACGCTCATCTGGTTCCTCTCGCACTATCCCGGCATCATGAACCCCGACTGGGCGGCCGAGCGCGCCCAGCAGGAGCAGGCGATCAGGTCGCTCGGCCTGCCCGCCGCCGAAACGCAGGCACGGCTGAACGAGGTGGCGCTGGCCCACGAGAGCCGCATCATGAACAGCAGCCTGGCCGCCGGCTTCGGCAAGCTGCTTCAACCCGTCCTCGCGCCGATCCTCGACCCCGATTCGCGGCGGCCGGATCTGTGGAAGGACGCGGTCGCCCTCACCGCGGGTTTCGTCGCGAAAGAGATCGTGGTCGGGACGATGGGCGTGGTGTACCAGGCGAGCACGGACCGCAGATTGCCGCAGAATGACCGGTCCACGGACCGCAGATTCACGCAGAATGACCGGTCCACAGATTCACGCAGATTCACGCAGATGACCATGAGCTCGCTGCAGCTCACGCTGCGCCGCCGCTCAGGCCTGACGCCGCTGACGGCACTGGCCTTCATGGTGTTCACGCTGATCTACACGCCGTGTCTCGGCACGGTGGGCATGATGCTGAAAGAGACGCGCAGCACGTGGTGGACGGGGTTTTCCGTGGCGTACGGACTCGTTCTCGCCTGGCTCCTGTCGTGGGGCCTGGTGGTCGGCGGCCACATGCTGGGGTTCACGTAGGTCAGCTATGGATCTTCAACTCGTCATCGTGATTGCGCTGGTCGCCGCATCGGCCGCGTACCTCGTGTATCGAATGTTCGGCTCGCTGGCCTCGAATGCAAAGGCGCCGGCCGGTTGTGCGGGATGTTCCGCGATGTCGTCGTGCGGGACCGGCGGGAACCGCCGCGCGAAAAAGGATCAGGCACCTCGCGCCTGCCCCACCGACAACCCGCCTGCGCCGCGCATGACTGCGGCGCAACTACGCCGAGGCCCGCCATAGCCGACGCCCGTGGGGAGCGCGAGCGCGGGCGGGGCCTTTCGTGGCATAATCACCAGGCATTTCTTCCTGGAGTTCGCGTGAGCGTGCGTATGTTGCTGAGCAGGTGGGATTCGCCTTCGGCCCGGTTGCGGCCGATGTTCCTGGCGCTTGCCGTTCTCGCCGCCGTCACTGCCGGCTGCAACAACTCGCCGGCGTCTCCCTCCACCACGGTGCAGTACAGCCAGACCGACCTGGTCGTGGGAACCGGCGCGGAGGCCGCCAAGGGATCGCTCGTGACGGTGGACTACACGGGCTGGCTGTATGACGCGTCGAAGCCGGACGGGAAGGGCACGCAGGTCGACACCTCGATCGGCGGCACGCCATTCACGTTCACACTCGGCGCCGGCCAGGTGATCGCCGGGTGGGAGCAGGGCGTGCCGGGCATGCAGGTCGGCGGCATCCGGCGTCTCGTCATCCCGCCGTCGCTCGCCTACGGCGGAATCCGCAACGGGCCGATCCCGCCGAACGCGCCGCTCGTGTTCGAGATCCAATTGGAAAACGTGCAGTAAGGGTTCGAGTCCGACGGCGCCACACTCCGCTAGCCGCCGACGTGCACGCGGGCGCCGACGAGAATGAACGTGCTGCGGTCGTCGATCGCGCCTTCTCCGCCGCCGGCGGCGTTTCCCTTGATCCGCACGCGCGCCACCTCCGCGTAGATCGCGGCCCGCCGTCCCACCCATGCTTCGAAGCCGGCACCGAACAGCCAGCTCCAACCCCGGGTCTTCAGCTCGAACGACTGCGTGCCCCCCACGATCGTCTGCGTGACATCGCCCACGGTGATGGTCCTGTCGTCGATGGTGTTGGTCGTCCTCAGCGTCGCCTCATGGTAGTTCATCCCGCCCATGCCGTAGAACCTCACCGGTCCGAGCGGGACGCCGCCCTTCCCGACGACCGTGTAGATGCGGGGATCGAAATCGCTGCTGAAGTGAAAGGTGTCGCCGCTGCCGCTGAGGCTGAGCTTCGTGGGCTTGATGAAACTGCCCTCTGCACCGAGGAACCGCGTGAACCAGTAGCTGACGCTCACCGTGTAGCTGGGGTCGTAGGTCCTGCCACTGCAGTTCTGGACGTTCCCGCACGCCAGGAAAACCACGTCGCGGAAGGTGGTGAACCCGCCGCCGCCCGACAGCATCAGGCCTTTGGGTGACGGTCTCCGCGTTCGAGGCGCCTGGCTCGTCGACTCCTCCGCTGTCTGCGTCAGCCACTCGGCCGGGGCCGGCCCCTGGCGGAGCCACACCATCGGGCTGTCTCTGCCGACGTCGAGGACGAATGTCGTCACGCGGCGGACGACGAAGAAGCCCGCGATCTCCTTGCGATCGCACCCGGCTGCCGGGGCCGGCGGCTCCGCGAAGCGTTCGACCAGCAGCACGCGCCGGACCTTGCCGCACACGTCGACCACGACACGCGCGTCCTTCTCGGTTGCCGCCGGATTCTTCACCGTCAGCGTCGCCCCGCCCGCGGCGTTCGTTTCCACCGGTCCGGTCGTCGCCGCATTGAACGTGAGCTCGATGGTCGATCCCGGCGGCGCGTTGCGCACGATCAAGGTTTGCGCGCCTGCGACACCGGCGCCGACGATTACAATCAACACGGCCGCCAGCGCCAGCGGCCGCCAGGGCTCCCTCATCCTCGCCTCCTCGCACGCCTGACAATCAGTCAGCAGTTCGCAGTGAAGAGGATATCACCGCCTTCCCCGGAACGCGTACTTGACGATTGACCGCGCGACGGGCTGCTCGAGCGGGCGATAGTTGGCGGCCTCGCGCAGGCCCGCGCCCAGAATCAAGCGGGATGCCGGCGCCTTCAAGACGATGACGGCGCGCCCGAGCGCCAGTTCCGCGGAGGTCAGCGGCAGCGCCGTGTCGCACGCAAGCGTGATGATGAGGCGTCGTCCGACAGCGACTCGAGCGGCAGCAGGCGCGGCGTGCCGCAGGCGAGAGCGGCGCGTCCGAATCGCATCCCGTCGGCCATCGGCCCGCCGCCTCCGCCGCCGAGAACCGCGCCGCCCAGGACTGCGGCCTTCAGTTCGTCCGCCCCGAGAACCACGCCGTCGTTCATGGTGGTATTGTAGGCCGCGAAGTGTAGCCACCGGGCTTGAACTCGGCGCCTGCGGAGTGGCCGTTTGCCCGCCATGCGCAGCACGCCCACGATTGCCGCCGTCTACTTCGCGTCGCCCTACCAGCGGACCGATTTCCGGATGCTGGGCGCACGCGCGAGAGACGAGGGGGCCGAGCTCGTCGTGCTCGACTGTCTTGGTTACACGCGCTCGATGAAGGCCGAGGTGGTTGCCGCGTCCCGCCTGCCGGTGCTGCTCGCGCGGTCGCTGGCCGCGCGCATTGCAGCTGAACTCGTCTCGTGATGTCACCCACCAGAATCCGCGCCGCCGATGCTCGGGCGCCGGAGGGCTCGAACGGCGTTCCGCGCGCCTTCGCGTTGCCGGCGGTCTTCGTCTACGTGCTTTTCGCCGCCGCCTCCGCCGCCATCTGCGCGCAGATCAACGTGCGGCTCGGCATCACGCCAAACACCGCAATCATCGGCGTCCTGGTTGCCATCGCCGCCAGCCGCACCATTCTCCACGCCTACCGATCTCCCGAACGCCAGGTGATGATCGAAACGGCGACATCGGCAGGCGGCTTCGCCGGCGCGAACATCGCCCTCGTTTCGTTCGCGACACTTCAACTTCTCGGGTTGGGGCGCCTTTTCGCGCCGCTTCTCGCCGGCATCCTCGTCGGTATGACGCTCGACATCTGGCTCGGCTACCGCCTGTTCGGAAGCCGCGCGTTTCCGGCAGAGGCCGCGTGGCCGGACGGCGAAGCGGTCGGCCGCGTCATCCAGGCGGGCGACGAGGGCGGGCGATTGGCGCGCCACCTGTTGCAGGGCGTTGGCGCCGGCATCGCGGGCCGCCTGGTGTCGCTGCCGATGGCCGGTATCGGCATCGCGTTCATCGGCAATCCGGTGGCTCTCGCCGCGCTGGCGGCAGGCCTGCTCGTCCGAGGGTACGGCCCGCACCTCGGCTTCCCGCTCGCCGACTCGCACCTGCCGCACGGCGTCATGATCGGCGCGGGGCTGGTGCAGGTGTGTCAGACCGGATGGCTGTTCTGGCGCGTGAGGAAGCGCGCAGGACTGAAGTCCTGTGCCACTGCTGATGGGCCTGCCACCGCGGCGTGCGATGCGCCTGCGCGGTCGTCTGCCGCATCTGATGGGTCGCGCGCGACGGCAATCGGCGCGGGCGACCTCGGCGTCCACCTTCTTGCGTTCCTCGCGGGTGCGGTTGCCACCGCCTGCCTCGCCACGCTCTGGACATCGGTCTCCACGCAGCAGCTCGCGCTCTGGATCGCCTTCGCCGCTCTCGCCGCCCTCGTCCACACGATCATCGTCGGTTATTGCGCGATGCTGAGCGGCTGGTTCCCGTCGTTTGCCGTCGCGATTGCGCTGCTGCTGGTTGCCGCGTTGCTGCGGTTTCCTCTTCCCGCGCTCGCGATGCTCGCCGGGTACGTCCTGTCAACGGGACCCCAGTTCGCGGATCTCGGATACGACCTGAAGTCGGGCTGGATCATCCGCGGCCGGGGACGCGACGCCTCGCGCGAAGCCGCAGGGCGGCGACAGCAGTTCTGGTTGCAGGAGTTGGGAGCGGTGGTGGGTGTCGCCACGGCGGCGCTGGCCTTCGGCGCTTACTGGAAACTGGGCCTCGTGCCGCCCATGAGCCGGGTCATGGCAACGACGATCAGCCTGACGAGCGATCCGTCGCTCCTGGCGGAACTGGCCGGCGGAGCAGCAGTCGGGATCGTGTTGCAGATGGCAGGCGGCGGCAGGCGGGCAGTCGGCGTTCTGCTGGCCACCGGGCTGTTGCTCGACAACTTGATATACGGGTACGCGCTGGCGGCTGCCCTCGTCGTCCGCGCCGCGTGGGGCACCGCGCCGATGGCCGTGCGGGCGCCCGGACTGATTGCGGGCGACGGCATCGCGGGGTTCATCGCCGCCCTCGCGCGCGCCTTTTAGACAGGGAATCGGGAATCAGGAGTCAGCTCCGGCCCTGCAGCCGCTTCATCGGCCCGTACAGCTCCACCAGCCGCCGCACCTCGTCCTCGAAGTACAGCGGCAGCGTCCCGGCCGTGTACTCCTTCGCGATCTCCACGATGAAGCGCCCCGCCTTTGCGAGTTCCACCTCGTCGGTGACACCGGTCGCGGCGCCGGCAACCACCGCGGGCGACAGGAGTGCGACGCCGATGACGGGCGCGTCGGTCAGCGTGGCCGGCTGGACGATGCTGTTGATGCGATGAAGCCCATCGACCGGCGGCGTGATGTCCTGCGTGAAGAGGGGAACCACCACCGGAGCGTGTCCGACCACGCGCTCGTAGGCGTCGAGCACGCCCGGCGTCGGTCGCAGGATGTAGCCCTCTTTCACGGTCCCGGTGATCCCGAAACCGCGCTGTTTGACGATGCGATTGGCGCGCGTGGAATCGACCGACAGGATGGCGTCCATCCTGGCGTCGACCTCCTCGCGGGCGAGCGCGTCGCGATCGACCGGCACGTCGACGAAGGCTGCCGGCTCGTGCGGGACGATCGGCGACGCGGGCGAGATGTGGGTGCGCACCAGCACGTCGCCGCGCAGGCAGTCTCCGTGTGCGGCCATGCGCGCGAGCGCCGCGGCGACCGCCAGTGCGACGATTGCGCCGTCGGCGTCCGAGACGAGGCCAAGGCGGTGCGGGCGGACGCCGAGTCCGCCCAGACGCCCGATCACGCCGAGCGTCGGCGCGTCGCCGCCGCGTGTGCGCCCGTTGGTGCCGGGTATCGTCACCCGGACGAGGTCGGTCCGGCCGCGCTTTTCAATGGGCAGCACGTCGACGGCGTCTGCTCCGGCCGCCCGCAGCCAGACCGCGACCCGCTCGCCGGTCGCATCGGCGCCCTGGACCAGTTCGATCACGTCGAGGACATGCTTCAGCATCGGAGTGGACAACGCCGGGGAGTTTTCCCCGACTGCGCAGCGGCTCGGCAGGTGGCGTGTCCCCCCGCCGCGCCGTTTCGTCGACTATCGGAACCGCTCCCGGAACGGTCGCGCGATTATCGTTCAGAGTCGGCGGGGATGTCACGGGCAATGGGCACGTCGCTGGCGAAACCCGCGCCGGCCGCGTCAGAAGGACGCGAAGAAGAGCGGCAGAAGGCCGGCCGCCGCCAGCAGAAGGAGCGCGACCAGGGCCTGCAGGCCCGTCTTGCGGTCGGCGAGCACGAATGCGTAGACACCCTTCGCAACGTTGTTGCTCGACGCAGCGATGAGGATTCCGGCGGCGGCAACGGGCAGCGCGGTCAGCGTCCCGGCACTCTGGGTCAGCCCCATGATGTACGGATCGATGTCGGTCACGCCCATCAGGACTCCGAGGACGAACAGACCGGTTCGGCCCAGGTAACTGGCGGCCAGGTGCGTCGCGACGAGCATCGCGAGAAACAGCACCGCGAAGAGCAGCGCCGTCTTCATCTCCAGCGGGTTCGCCGGCTCGAACCGCCGCTCGACATCGTGTGAGTCGTGGTCGGGCACGTGCGCCCAGATGAACCCGCCCCCGATCCCGCCCAGGGCGAGCGGCACGAAGAAGGGCGCGAGGCGCGCCGCGAGCGGCGCGTTGAACAGGGCGACGAGCGCGGCCAGCCGCAGGTACATCATGCCCGAGGCGGTGAGCATCGCGCCGGCGAACAGGTGCGGACGATGCTCGCGAGCGGCCCGCCGAGCGAGCACCAGCGTCATGACCGTGGACGAGTAGGCCCCGCCCAGGACGGCCGCCAGCACCACCCCGCCCCGCAGCCTGGTCGCCCTCTGCAGCACGTAGCTGCCGTAGGACACCCCGCTCACCGCGACGACGACGAGCCAGCTGCGGAACGGGTTGATCGCAAACGGGCCGAACGGCTCGTCCGGCAGGACCGGGAGGATGACGGCCGTCAGGAGCATGAACTTCGCGAACGTGAAGATCTCGTCGGGCGCCATGCGCGTCGCGAGACTCTCGAGGCCAGCCTTCAGCTCCAGCAGCAGCAGGTTGATCACCACCAACGTGGTCGCGATCCAGAAGTAGTCGTGCTGGACGAGTGCGCCGACGATGTAGATGGCGAGTCCCGACATCTCGGAGGTCGCCCCGCCAAGACCCGACGCCGATACCTTTCGCCAATAGGACAGCATCATGAAGCCGCCGACGATGGCGAAGCCGACGGCGACGAGGCCCAGGACCGGGCCGGCGAGCAGCGCGGTGCCGTAGCCGACCAGTCCGATGAGCGGGTAGGTGCGGACGCCGCCGAAGGCGTACTCCGCGGCCGTGGCCTTGTGCTCTTCGCGCTCGAGGCCGATCAGGAAGGACAGGAAGAGCACGAGCACGATCTTCGTGCCCTCGGGCGTCAGCAGCTCGGCCAGGTCGGGCAGGGGAGCACCTCCAGATGCGGCGCCAGGCGGTTGGGCCGGTCCCGCCGCCTCATCCATATTTTATCGGCAGCCGGGCGCGATACGGTCAGCCCCGACCCTTGTCCCCCCCTTCGTCCCCTGATCCCTGACCCCCGATCCCGGCTTGTTGTACTATTGCCCCGCCCGCCGAAGGAGCCCGACCATGAAGCTGACACGCGTCGCACTTGCCGGCATCGTCGCGGCTCTGCTGTTCTCGCCGAAGATGAACGGGGCGCGCGCCGCCACCGACTACCCGATCCAGGCCGCGCGGTTCACCGACGTCACCTTCGCCGACTCGTTCTGGGCGCCGCGCCTCGAAACCAACCGGACGGTGACGATTCCGTTCGCCTTCAAGCAGAGCGAGGACACGGGCCGCATCAGGAACTTCGAGATCGCCGGGGGATTGACGACGGGCTCCTTCTGCTCCGCCTACGGCTTCGACGACTCGGACGTCTACAAGGTGGTCGAGGGCGCCTCCTATTCGCTGGCGGCCCATCCCGATCCCGCGCTCGACAAGTACCTGGACGACCTCATCTCGAAGATTGCCGCCGCGCAGGAGAAAGACGGCTACCTGTACACGAACCGCACGATCAATCCGGCCGCGACGCTGCCGATGGCGGGCAAAGAGCGCTGGTCGAACGAGCAGGACAGCCACGAGCTGTACAACCTGGGGCACCTGTACGAGGCGGCGGTCGCGCACTACCAGGCCACCGGCAAGCGCACGCTGCTGAACGTGGCGGTGAAGAGCGCCGATCTGGTGTCGCGCACCTTCGGCCCGAACGGGCGGAAGGAGGTGCCGGGGCATCAGGAGATCGAGATCGGGCTGGTGAAGCTCTATCGCGCGACCGGCGAGCAGCGCTACCTGGATCTCGCGAAGTTCTTCCTCGATCAGCGCGGCAACGCGGCGGGCCACAAGCTGTACGGCGAGTACGCGCAGGACCACCTGCCGGTTGTCGACCAGCGCGAGGCGGTCGGCCACGCGGTGCGCGCCGCCTACATGTATTCGGGGATGGCGGACGTCGCGGCGCTGACCGGCGACGCGCGCTACCTCGCGGCGCTCGATGCGCTGTGGAACGACGTCGTCGGCAGGAAGCTGTATCTGACCGGCGGTATCGGCGCGACCGGCGCGTGGGAAGGATTCGGGCCGCCCTACGAGCTGGACAATGCGAGCGCGTACGCGGAAACCTGTGCCGCCATCGCCAACGCGTTCTGGAACTACCGGATGTTCCTGCTGCGCGGCGACGCGAAATACATCGACGTCTTCGAGCGCATCCTCTACAACGGCCTGCTGTCGGGCGTCGCGATGACCGGCGATCGTTTCTTCTATCCGAACCCGCTCGCCTCGTTCGGCCAGCACCAGCGCAGCCCCTGGTTCAAGTGCGCCTGCTGTCCGAGCAACATGCCGCGGTTTCTGGCGCAGTTGACCGGCTACGCGTACGCCGCGTCGGGCGACGGCGTGTGGGTGAACCTGTTCGTGCAGGGAAGCGCGCGCGTGAAGATCGGCGGCGTCGTCGTCGAACTGGAGCAGGAGACGGCGTATCCGTGGGCGGGCACCATCCAGCTGCGCGTGAAGTCGACGCCCCGTGGCGCGTGGACGATGAGGGTCCGCGTGCCGGGCTGGGTGCAGAAGCGGCCCGTGCCGAGCGACCTGTATCGGTACCTCGGCGCAGGGGCGGACGAAGAGCCCTGGGCGCTGATGCTCAACGGGGAAGCGATCGCGCCGACGCTGACCAAGGGGTACGCCACGGTGACGCGCTCGTGGAAGGCCGGCGACACCGTGAGTCTGTTCCTGCCGATGTCGATTCACCGGGTGGTCGCCAACGACGCGGTGAAGGCGGACGCGGGGCGTGTCGCGATCGAGCGGGGGCCGATCGTGTACTGCGCCGAATGGCCCGACAACGACGGCCACGTGCATCAGATCGTGCTCGACGACAAGGCGCCGCTGATGGCCGAGCCGCGCCCCGATCTGCTGAACGGCGTGACCGTCATTGCGGCGGCTGCGACCGGCTACCGGATGCGTAACGGCACGCCGGTGGCCGAGACTCAGCGTGTCACGCTCATTCCGTACTACGCGTGGGCGCACCGCGGCAACGGCGACATGGCGGTGTGGCTCGCGCGCCAGCCCGACAAGGCGCGACCGATTCCCGAGCCGACGCTCGCGTCACGCGCGAAGGCGTCGGCGTCAACGGGCGCAAGCGGCCTCAAGGCGATCAACGATCAGCTGGAGCCCGAGAACTCCAACGATCACTCCGTGCCGTACCTCCACTGGTGGCCGAAGAAGGGGACCACCGAGTGGGTGCAATACGATCTGGCATCGCCTGCGGAGGTCTTTGAGCTCGCCGTCTACTGGTTCGACGACACGGGGGTCGGCGAGTGTCGCGTGCCGCGCGAGTGGAAGGCGTTCTACCGATCGAACGGACAGTGGGTGCCGATGAAGAACCTCGATCCGTACGCGGTGGACAAGGATCGGTACGACGTGGTGCGCGTCGCGCCGGTGAAGACCGACGCCGTGCGACTGGAGATCCAGCTGCCCGAGAAGTTCTCAAGCGGCATTCACGAGTGGAGGATCAAGTAGGGGCGGAGCTTGCCTCCGCCCTGTGGCGAGTAGCGAGTAGCGAGTAGACAGTAGAGAGTAGACAGTAGACGGTAGCGGGCACGCTCACGTGATGGACCCCCGCAGGGGCGCGCAATGTCGGTCGTCGTCACGCGTGAAGAAGCCGAACGCCTCGGCCTCCTTGCCCCTCCAGCGCCTCCTCGTCCTCCCGGGCCTCCCGCCGCCGTTTCCGGCGCTCAGCATCCCTGGCTGGCCGGCCTTGCCGTACTGGCCGGCGTGTTCATGGTGGTGCTCGATTCCACCGTCGTCAACGTCTCGCTGCCGCACATCGCGGGCAACCTGTCGGCGACGGTCGAGGAATCCACCTGGGCCCTGACATCCTACCTGACCGCGAATGCCGTCATCCTCCCGATCACCGGCTGGCTGGCGGGCCTCTTCGGACGCAAGCGCCTGATCCTCGTCGCTGTCAGCGGCTTCACCCTCATGTCGCTGGCGTGCGGCATGGCGCCATCGCTGGGGTTCCTCATCGTCTGCCGGATCCTGCAGGGCGCGTCGGGCGGCGTGATGCAGCCGCTGTCGCAGGCGGTCATGCTCGAGGCGTTTCCGCGCGAGCAACGCGGCAAGGCGATGGCCGTCTGGGGCGTCGGCATCGTCGTCGCGCCGATCCTCGGCCCGACGCTCGGCGGCTGGATCACCGACACGTACTCGTGGCGGTGGATCTTCTACCTCAACCTGCCCGTCGGGATCGCCGCGTTCATGCTCATTCGCCGCTACATCTTCGATCCGCCCTATATCCGGCGCTCGTCGAACGCGATCGACGCCTGCGGCCTCGCGCTGCTGGCCATCGGCCTTGCCGCGCTGCAGATCGCGCTCGACAAGGGGCAGGAAGAAGACTGGTTCGCCTCGCACTGGATTGTCGCGCTCATCGTCATCGCCGCCGTCGCGCTGCCGATCTTCACCTGGCACGAGATGCGCGCGCGCGACCCGGTGGTCGATCTTCGCGTGTTCAGGGAGCCGACCTACGCCATGGGTGTCGTGTTCATCACGCTGCAGGGCTTCGTGCTGTACGGCAGCCTGGTGCTGCTGCCGATCTTCCTGCAGACGCTGATGGGTTACCCGGCGCTGCAGGCGGGCATCGCACTGTCGCCGCGCGGCGTCGGGTCGCTGCTCATGATGCCGATCGTCGGCGTGATGATGGTGAAGTCGGACGCGCGCAAGCTGCTGGCGCTCGGGTTGGGGACCGTGTCCTTCACGCTGTTCTGGTTCGCCCACCTCAATCTGAACGTCGGGTACTGGGAGATCTTCTGGCCGCAGATCATCCAGGGCGTGGGCATGGGCATGATGTTCGTGCCGCTGACCACGATCACGATGGACCCGATCACCAGGGAACGGATGGGCAATGCCACCAGCCTCTTCAACCTGATGCGCAACCTCGGCAGCAGCGTGGGCATCGCGGTCACGCAGACGATGCTGGCCCGGCACCGGCAGATCTACGCCAACGTGCTCGGGGCGCACGTGTCGGCCTACGACCCGCAGACGCAGGCGACGCTTCGATCGCTGCGGTCCGCGTTCATCGCGCACGGGTCGGACGTCGTCACCGCGACAGAGCGGTCCCACGCCGCGCTGTTCGGCATGGTCCAGCGGCACGCGGCGATGCTGTCGTTCGTGGACGCCTTCCGGTTGCTCGCCGTGCTCATCCTCGTCGTTGCACCGCTGGTGTTCTTCATGCGCCGCCCCGCGACCGCACGACATGCCTGAAATGGAGGCGCACGTCCGATTCTGCCATCGCCTGCCCTTTGTCCACGCGGACCAGCGGAGCGGATGCACCAGCGACCGAGCCGCTCCGCTGGTGACGTCGCGTGGCGATTACGGGTCGGTCCGCATCCTTCGGTGCTGTTCCCGGCCTTCAAGAGGCTGGTGTCGCCGAAGGAGTACGACGCGCTGGGCGACGAGTTCGAGAAGAAGGAACAGCAGCTGTTCGGCGAGGGCGGCTTCGAGAAGAACGTGCAGGAGGTGGCGGCCCTCGAGAAGCAGATCGGGATCTACGATCTCGCGCGCTTCACGCCGAAGGCGTGAGCCGGGGGTGCCCTGACGAGGACGAAACTGCAACCAACGGGCCCAGGCGGTCCTTCTTCGGCAGCAAACGCCGTCGCGATGTCTTCCGTCTAACCCTGCGACTCTGCCCCCGCGATTCTGGCGGTGTTGTCGGCCTGCCGCTGAAAAGGTGAGCTTCCATGCCACGACTCGGCTTCGACCTGAAGGTTGCCGTTCGCACCGTCGCGCGTTCCCGGTTCGTGTCGGCGCTCGCCGTGATCGCCTTTGCGCTGGGCATCGGCGTCACCACCGCCGTTTTCAGCATCTTCAACTCGGTGCTGCTGAAACCGCTCCCGTACCCCGAGGCGGACCACCTGGTCGTCGTATACGGCACCCAGCCGGCGTGCCCGACGTGCCCGGCGTCGTTTCCGAAGTACCACGACTGGAAGTCGCGCAACCAGGTATTCGCCGCAATTGGGGGATCGACGCCTGCCTCATTCGTCATGACGGGCCGTGGCGATCCGGTCCGTATCGCGGGAATGGCCACGACCGCCTCGCTGGCCGACGTACTCCGGCTGCAACCGGAAATCGGGCGGTGGTACACGGAACAGGAAGATCAGGCGGGCGGACCCAAGCTGGTGGTGCTGTCGTACCCGTTCTGGACCAAGTACTGTGGCGGGGACCGGCGAGTGGTGGGTCGAACCGTCACCTTCGATGGCGAGCCGTACGAGGTCATCGGCGTGATGCCGGAAAGCTTCTCGCACCGCGCGGCCGAGGTGTTCGTGCCGCTGCAGCGCAAGCTGGATCCGGCCACGCGCGGCACGCACTTCCTGGCCGTCTACGCACGGCTGAAGCAGGGCGTTCCGCTCGAGCGGGCCACGCGTGACATGCGGTCGTTGGGACGGGCGCTGGCGCTGGAGTTCCACCACAATCACGGCATCGACGTGCGCTCCTACTACGAGGTGGTCGTCGGCGATGTCCGCACGCCCCTGACGGTGCTGCTCGTCGCGGTGCTGCTCGTGCTGCTCATCGCGTGCGCGAACGTCGCCAACCTCATGCTGGCCTCCGGCATTGCGCGCCGGCGCGAGCTCGCCGTGCGGCTTGCCCTCGGCGCCAACCGATCGCACATCGCGCGACAGCTCGTCACCGAGACGCTGCTCCTCGCGCTTGCCGGCGGCGCCATCGGGGCGGCGCTCGCGCATTGGGCGGTCCGCGGTTTCGTGTTCCTGGCCGGCAATCAGTTGCCGCGCGCGACCACCATCCATACGGACCTGCGTGTCCTCGTGTTTGCCGCCCTCGTCTCGCTGGCGGTCGGCGTCGCATGCGGCGTGGCGCCGCTCCTGCTGCTCAGGACGCGGGAGCTTGCATCGGCCGTGCGCGAGGGGGACGCGCGAACGGGAACGGGCGCCGGAGGGCGGTTCGGCCGTGCGCTGGTGGCAGGGGAGATCGCGGTTGCCTTCACGCTGCTCGTCGGCGGCGGCCTGCTCGTGAAGAACCTCGTCCTGCTGCGCGGACGCGACGCGGGGATTCACACGCAGGGCGTCGTTGCCTTCGACCTTGGCCTCGCCGGCCCGCGGTACCGGTCGCCCGAGCAGATCGTCGCCTTCTATCGCGACCTCTATTCGCGCCTGGCACAGGTTGGAACGATCGAGAGCGTCGGGATGATCAGCCACCTGCCGATGCATCGTTTCGGGTTCAACGGCGAGATGTCGATCGAAGGCGGCAACCCGTGGCAGGCGAACCAGGCGCCGCTCGTCGAATACCGCTGGATCTACGGCGCCTACCTGAAGACGCTCGGCATCCCGCTGTTGAAGGGCCGGATGCTGGACGCGCGCGATGGCAGGGGCACGACCGCGGTGCTCATCAACCAGGCGATGGCGGAGAAGTTCTGGCCCGGCAGGGATCCACTCGGAAGACGGTTTGGCCAGGGGACCGACACGAGTCGCTGGTACCAGGTGGTCGGCGTCGTAGGGAACGTCCGGTCCTACGGACTGGCCGCGAATACGCCGTTCGAGTTCTACAGAACGATCGAACAGTCGCCCTTCGAGGCGATGAGTGTCGTGATCCGCACGCGCGGCGGCGATCCCAACGCCGTCGTTCCAACCGCGCGGCGCATCGTCTCGTCGCTCGACCCGTCACTGCCGCTTACCGACGTGCAGACAGTCGAGGAAGTGGTGGCCGCTTCCGTTGGACGGCCGCGACTCCTCTCGGCGCTCGCGGCCCTGTTCGGTGTGCTGGCGGGCCTGCTCGCGATGGTCGGCGTGTACGGGGTGATGGCCTACAACGTGCGCCGCCAGCGACGCGAGTTCGGCATTCGCCTCGCGCTGGGCGCCACGCGGTCGAACCTCGGGCGCCTGATTGTCGGGCGCAGCCTTGCGCTTGCGGCCATTGGCATGGCGATCGGCGCGTTCGGCGCGTGGATCGCCGGGCGCGTGCTGACCGCGATGCTGAACGACGTGAAGCCAGACGATCCCTGGGTGTTTGCCCTCACCGCCGTCGCCATGTTCCTCGTCGCGCTGGCCGCGTCAGCCATTCCGGCGCGTGCCGCGGGCCGGGTGGACCCGATCGTCGTCCTCAGGGACAGCTAGCCGCAAGGCCTTTCGGAAATTCGCGCTGGCGATCCGCCGCAGCCAGCAGCCCGTCCCATCGCGTGCCGGGCTCCGCGCTCCGGAAAACGTCCCTCCGTCCGCGCTGTTTTTCGCCTCGAGCGTCGGCCTGGCCCGTGTACGCGCGTGATCAGCCCGCCTTCGCTGCCTCTCGGTCCCCGCAGCTACGGCGGGTCCGCCGTAGCTCGCACGCAATCAGCGCGAGCGAAGGCGGACCGCTACGGGCTGCGGCCGGAAAAGGCACCCCAACGCGGCTGCCGCGTTGGGGACCCCGCTTAACGAGCGCTGCCTGCGCTCCGTTTTCATCGCCTTGACCGTCGGTGCGCTCCGCACGGCCCGCTTCGGGACAGGCCGCTGACCGCGCTGCAGCACCAATCGCAATTTCCGAAAGGCATTGCAGCTCGCCGTGTGTGGGCCCGCCGAGGAAGTCGGGCGAACGCCCCTGATTGACTGCCGCCAGAACACCATCGCCTGCTGGCGTCGAGGATGAACCGCGTTTTGCCAGGTTCTCGCATTCAGACAGTGAACGGATGCGGGAGGATGCAAAATGCGCAAGCTGCAGGACGGGTGGCATACGGCGCGGCCGGCCTGGTGGGGTTTCACCCGAAGCCATGGGGCCGTGTGTCCGGCTGGGACTGCGCGCAGGGCTCGGCGTCGAACATCGGTCTGCGCGATACTAGGGGGCCCCCGCAGTCAAGCGCGACGAAGCGGAGCGGGGCGTAGGGGCCCCCGCCCCTCGACGTTGCTCGGGGCGCCCTGAGCCTGTCGAAGGGCGCGAGCGAGGAGCTTGGCGGGGTGCAGGGGCCCCGCCATTCAAACAATGCCACGAACCAGCCTGCTCCTCTCGGCGTGCTCGCTGCTGCTGGCAGTATTTGTCTATTTCGTTCCGAACGAGCGGTTCCCGAACTCCGCCGACGACTGGTCGTACCTGTTTCAAGCCCGACTTTTCGCCTCCGGAAACCTGTACGCCGAGGACGCGCTCTACGACAGGGCCCATCCGCTGCAGCGGTACCTTGGGACGAACTGCGTCACGGATTACCACGGCTGCCGGTTCTCGAAGTACCCGCCAGGGTGGCCATTGCTGCTCGCGGCCGGCAGCGCGTCCGGGGCCGAATGGCTCGTCGCGCCGCTGCTCGGAGCGCTGCTCGTCTTTCTCGTCCTCGTGACGGTCGAACGGCAGGTCGGCCGCGAATGGGTGAAGCCGGCGTGGCTCCTCCTCACGCTCTGCGCCTTCTTCAGCTACACACTCCAGTCCTTTCGCTCGCACACGGCAACGATGGTGTGCCTCTTCGGCGCGTATCTCGTGTACGACAGCGTCCGGCGGGGAACGGAACGCCGTGCATGGCGGGTGTTCGCAAGCGGGGCGCTCATCGGCTACGCGTCGCTCATCCGCTACGTGGACTGGATTCCGCTGGCGCTCTGGATAGCCTACGACCTCCTGCGAAGAAGGCGAGTGGCGCACATCGCGCTGTTCGCGGTCGGGTTCGCCCTGCTCGCAAGCGGCAACCTGTTGTACGACGCGCTTCTGTCGGGGCACCCGTTCGCAACACCGACGGCGTTGAATGACCCGCTGGGTCCGCACGACCGCCTCGTCATCTCCTGGCGGGGCTTCGAGGTGACGGGCGTGCGCCTCGCCGCGCTGCTCTATGCCTTCCCGCCCGTGATGGTTCTCCTGACGCGGCGCTACTGGCAGCGGTCGCAACTGAAGGTGAATGCGGCACTGTTCCTGATGTGCGTCGGGGTGTACTTCTTCTACGTCGCGGCCATCGGCGGTCCCGGCCCTCGCTACCTGGCTGCGTACTTCCCGTTCCTCGTCGTCGTCACCGTCGATGCCTGGCGATGGCTGCACGCCGAAGACGCGGGACGCGCCCGGCGGTTGTGGCGATACGCGATCGTCGCGCAGATTCTCGGCAGCATCGTGTTTGCAGGCATCGAAACCCGTCGCGTCTACGAGCGAAAAGATTTGGCCCGCGCAGTGGAGCGGCTCGAGCCGGGCAGAAAGATCGTCTTCCTGAAGACCGGGCCCCGCGGCGAGACGTGGGCCGATTTCACGCGCAATCCGCCAGCGCTGTCGTCGGCGGACGTGCTCTATTTCGGGTGGGGCGACGGCATGGGTCTCGACCGCCTCGTCGAACGGTTTCCGGGTCGCCGCGTGTTCGTCTACGAATACCCGGGCGTCGTCTACCCGATGTCGACCGAGGCTCGGCGACGACCATGACGCCGCGCGCGTCAGCGGACTGGGCCGAGATACCGATCGAGCCAGTCGAGAACTTCCTTGATCTCCCTGGTTGCCGCAGCGTGGCCCATCAGCGAACCCATCGAATCATCGAGCGACGGATGCTCCAGGAACGCGACGAGGTCCCTCAGGCGAGCCCGCGAGGACGTGAGACCGAAGCGCGCCTGCAGCGCTACGCCAGGAAGATACCCGTGTCGGAATCAATCAAGGCTGCCATCCGCCGGGTCGTTTCGTCGATCGCCACCCGACCGTGAAGATGCTCGCGCTCGACTTTGCTCGCCCGGCCCAAGGCCGTGCGCAACAGGAGAACCGCACGTTCGGCCGCGACCTGTTGACTTTCTGCGGCTGCCATCCTATAGAGGAACAGGCCATCGCGGAGGACCGCCAGTGATCGGTCAATGCCTCCTCCACTACCGGATCGTCGCGAAGCTCGGCGAAGGCGGCATGGGCGTCGTGTACCGGGCCACGGACACCCACCTCGACCGCTCCGTTGCGATCAAACTGCTGCCCGCCGACAAGGTCGCGGACCGCGAACGAAAGCAGCGCTTCGTCCAGGAAGCGAAGGCCGCCTCGGCGCTCTGCCATCCCAACATCGTGGTCATCCACGACATCGCGTCGGATGCCAGCCGCGATTTCATGGTCATGGAGCTGGTCGAGGGCGAGCCGCTCGACGCCATCATCGGCCGAAAGGGACTCAAGCTCGCCGACGCGCTGCGTCTCGCCGTTCAAGTCGCCGACGGGCTCGCCAGGGCTCACGCGGCCGGCATCGTCCACCGTGACATCAAGCCGTCGAACGTCATGGTGACGCCCGACGGCCTCGTCAAGATCCTCGATTTCGGCCTGGCGAAGCTCACCGAGCCGATCCCTGACTCGGGCACCGGCCCGACGATGACGGCAGAGCCCGAAGGGAGGCCTGGAACCGGGGACGGCGTCGTCCTGGGAACCGCGGCCTACATGTCGCCGGAACAGGCTGAGGGCAAACCGGTCGACGCGCGATCGGACATCTTCTCGTTCGGCGCCGTACTCTACGAGATGCTCACCGGGCGACGAGCGTTCGCCCGCGAAAGCGGCCTCAAGAGCCTGGCTGCCGTCCTCAACGAAGAACCTGTCCCGGTGTCTTCCGTCAACCCGGCCATTCCCCCCGAGCTGGAACGCATCGTCCACCGCTGCCTTCGTAAGGACCGGCAGCGGCGGTGGCAGACGATGTCCGACCTGAAGGTGGCGCTGCAGGAGATCAAGGAGGATTCCGAGTCGGGAAGGCTGCGGGCGGCGGCGCCCCCGGCCGCGAGCCGGCTGAGAAAACTGGCTGCGCCGGTGGCGGTGAGCGCTGCTCTCGTCCTCGCTGTCGCGGCGGTCGGGGTCTGGCTTGCCAGCCGCGGGGAAGAGCGCGCGGCAGGGTTCGACATCCTTCCAGTGACACTCGATTCCGGGCTCACCGCAGGTCCGACTCTGCCCAGGGACGGCAGCCTCCTCGCATATGCCTCCGACCGGCCGGGAAGCCGCGGCATGGATATCTGGGTGCAACGGACTTCGGGCGGCGCGCCTCTCCGGCTCACCGACGATCCTGGCAACGACTCGTTCCCCTCGTTCTCGCCCGACGGCTCACAGATCGCGTTCACTTCCGATCGCGACGGCGGGGGAATCTACGTGATGGATGCGCTGGCCGCCGGCGGCGAAGCACGCCGGATCGCCGCGAAAGGCGTGACTCCGGTCTTTTCGCCGGACGGTCGCTTCATTGCCTACTTTCACATCCCCGCTTCGCTGGACAGGAATCTGTTGAAGGCGTACATCGTTTCGCCGAAGGGCGGCGAGCCGCAGCGCATTCTCGACGGGTTCTCGTTCGGTTACGTGCTACACGGAGCGCCGCTCGTCTGGTCGCCCGACGGCCAGCGCCTGCTCTTCCAGGGATGGCGCGTCGGCGATCCCCGCTCCCCCGACTGGTGGGTGGCTCCGCTCGCCGGGGGCGGCGCCGTCCGGACGCGCGCCGTCGAGAACCTCGGCTTGAAGACCATCGTCCAGTTCCCAGTTGCGTGGTCTGGAGACTACGTCTACTTCGCATCCGGTACGACGATTGAGGGCGTCAATCTCTTTCGGGCGGTGATCGATCCCACCTCACAGCAGATCAGAGGACCCGCGGAGCCGATTACGACGGGGCCGGGTCTGAAGTATGCCGTCTCGGTCCTGCGGGACGGCCGTATCTTCCTCGCCGACATGACGGTGGGGATGAACGCCTGGAGCGTTGCCGCCCGGCCGGACACCGGTACGGTTGCGGGCCCTCTCGAGAGAGTCACCCGCGACCTGATGCAGAATTTCAATCCCTCGATCGCCCGCGACGGGTCGAGGGCAGCCTTCACGGCCTTTGGCGGCGCGCAGGCCGGCAGGGTCGAAGTCCGGGTCACGGAGCTGCGAACCGGGAGAGAGACGGCCGTGCCCATGCAAGGGGTGAGCCTCGGCCAGCTGCCGGCGCTCAGTCCCGACGGGGCGCTCCTCGCATACCGCGACGTGATCGAGGGGAAGCCGAAATCGTTCGTCACCGGTCTGGGAGCGGCGCCCGGCCGGGAGCTGTGCGCGAATTGCCTGGTTCTCGGGTTCTTTCCCGGCAACAGTGCCGCGCTGGTCGAGACGGGACCGAACGAACTGACCAGGTTCGACTTGCGGTCGGGCGCCCGAACACCGGTTCTCCGAACAACCACGGAGGGGATCTCGGATGCCGACCTGTCGGCGGACGGCAGGTGGATCGCATGGCTCGCGGCAAAGACGGACGGCAGCGCCGCCATCCGTATCGCGGCGAGCGGCGCGGCGGCCGGTTCCTCCTCCACGATCACGATTGACGAAGGCGACTACTACCTGGGATCGCCCGCGTGGTCACCGAACGACCGCTGGCTCTACTACCTGTCCGAAGAGAGCGGCAAGTGCCTCCTCATCGGACAGGAACTCGACTCGCGCACGAAGCGGCCTGTCGGCGACACGCGCGAAATTGCCCTGGGACTCGAAGATCGGCGATTGCTGCTGAACTTCCCGCCGGGCATCGGGACGATCGGCGTCGCGCGGGATCGAATCATCTTCGAGGCGACGGCAATGCGCGGCAACATCTTCGTGGCGCGACCGAGGAGCCGCTGAACGTCGCGCCCCGCGCGCCTGTCCGCATCACCCCCGCCGGTCGGTCGTCACGCTGCGCGGCCGCTGCCCGCGAGCCGGCGCGCGGACTCCTCGAGCGCCGCACGCTGCTCGGGCGTTGCGACGGCCTGGGGCGGTCCCGACATCGCGGAAGCTGACAAGCGGCCGGTCACACCTCGGCCACGATCATTTCCTTCGCGCGTGTTCTGACGTCCTCCGGCAGGGCGCATGATCGGGATTCTATTCCCGTCTGAGCGCCATGATCGGATCCGCCGTCGCCGCGCGACGTGCGGGCACGGCGATGGCCGCCATGCCGGCGATCAGTAGGCCCATGTTCGTCGCAGAGAGATACTGCGTGCGCCCTCGGAAGTCCTTCGGGCCGCGGGGCCTCACGCCTTGGGGGCACCGTTCAGGATCTCGGTGACGATCTTCGTCGCGTCCTTCACGTAGCCCACGCACGCGCCGAACTGGTTCTTGGCCTGCGCCGTCTTGTACATCTCGGCCAGGACTTCGGGCTTGTTGAAATCGATCTTGCTCGGATCGAAACCGGTCAGGTCCACGCAATTGACCGATTTGTACTGCGCCTTGAACCGGTCGGTGAAGTCTCGAACGCTCTTGCCGATCGCCATGCCGGACTCCATGCCGACCCCGCCCCGCTTCAATCCAATCGCCATGATGGCGCCGGTCACGGCCCCGCACACGCTCCCCAGCATCATCCCGCCGCCGAATCCCGCCGAGATTTTCACCGCTGTCTGATAGTCGAGGCCCATCTGCTCGGCGACCGCCGAGAACACGGCCTGGCTTCAGGCATGGCCTTTCGTGAAGCGATCGGCCGCCAGATCGACCGGGTTCACGGGTGGCTTGTCCTGGCTGCCTGCCGGCTTCGACTCGGCCGGCGCCTGAGCGGCCGCGACGCCGCCCAACGCCATCACGGCTCCCATCGCTCCGAGGCTCTTCAGACTTGCCCGCCGCGAGACGCAGTGTTCCTCGCTCATTGATTGACCTCCAGAGGCGCATTTGTCGTTCCGGCACACGACGGACCACACGACGGCCGTACTTGACCATTACGCGGCAGGGGGCGTCAAGGTTCGTCGAGGCGTGCGCCTACCCGTGTAGACGAAGCGGGGGGCCGGAAATTGTGGTGTTGCAGAAATCCCCGGAGAAGCGCCGTGTGCAGGGTGGCGCGCCCGACCCACCTTCGCAACGCTGCGGATTGCTACTGGTCCTCGCCTCGCTTCGGCGCGTCTGTTGGCGCGCCCGAGGGGGTGTGGACAAGGGTGGAGTGCCCCCGATCCTTGTTACGCGCGTCGTCAGCATAGCGCACTAGCGGGGTCGATGGACCGTTCGGCTGTCCATAGCGCGGCGAACGTGCCGTTCCGATAAGAAGGGTGAGCCCGGCGTTGACCAGTGAGGCGGAGCATGGGCAGAAGTTGGTGTGCGGTGGCTCTCGTCGGAGTCTTGGTCGCGTCAGCCCCAGCGAATCGCCGTGATTGCGGGCTGCTACTTGGTTTGGAGTTGCTTCAGGACGAGAGGTTTGCCTGGAAGCCTGAACCCCAGGAGCTTACCACCTACTGGATCTCCGGCAACGGGACAGCCGCGCGGGTCGAACGTTCAATGGAAGGCCTCATCCTCCCGACGGAGCGTGGTTTCCGCCGGATCGCAGTGACACGAGAATGCAGCAAGTCCACCTGGGAGGGCCTCCGCGGCGCAAGCGAACAGACGGCCTGTCAAGATCAATACTGGACAAAACCCGTATCGGCCGCGCCTCCTCGCCGGCTTCCCCCGATCCCTGACGACCCGTGCAGCTTCGAGTTGGTGTGGATCGCGTTTGCCTCACCCGGAGCAATTGGGATAAGGACGTACGCCGGCGCAAGTGAGGAGTGTGAGCCTCGCGGAGGCCATCAGATTGAAACGGCGTGGGTGCAGCCGGTTAGCAGCTCCCGACACCTGCGACTTTCATTGCTCGCAGGCCAACGGGCTTCGGACGCATACGCCCGTGCCGCACAAGAGGCGGATCGTCAGATGGCAAAGGACGGGAACGCGGAATGCCATGCCGATGCCGAGGCTGATGACGCATGGACACTCGTCCGGCGTGAGGGCGCATGGCGTCCCGAAGTGTTCCAGGACGGGGGCTGGTTCTGCTGGCCAAGAAGCGAGATCCGGATTGCCCTCCCAAAGACGCTCGTCGGGACGGATCGCCTCGCGATTTCCTGGCGGACGCTCTCGCAGGCGATGCCCGATCTCCAGGACGCCGTGTCTTCGCCTGACGCCACTTGGACCTTGTTGCTGACGCCGTCCGCACTGGTCTTCGTTCCTCGCAGCGACGTGGCACACCGCACGCGGCTGTCCTCGGTGCCCAAGGCGAAAATCGTGATGGCCGAGTGGGCGATAGGAACACACGTCGGAGAATGGAGCAAGGTGCTCGCTGATGTGCGCTGAGGCCGCCCTTCTTCGAAACAAGGCGTTGAGTGCACCCTGTCTCAGAGTCGCGCAGATGTTCCACAAAATCGGCCGCATCGCGCTTCCTATCGTGCTGTCTCTGCCGATCCTGGCCGTCAGCTGCTACGACCGGTCCGTGGTCGTGGAGGTCCAGGAGTTCGAGACGGAGAAGCCGATGGGGATCCTGGAACTCGTTTTTCCCGAGGTGCCTCCTCGCGACAACCGCGGCGCAGAGGGGCGATGGCGGTGCCAGCAGGTGCGCAGCTACGTGCGCCCCGATACGTGGGGTCTGATCGGCGCCGATCTCGTGAGGGACCATCCGTGGGACAAGATGGTGTACCGCTTCGATGTCGTGAACAACTATCTGGAAGTGACCGTGCGACCGGGTGAGAGCGAAGACTGGCTGCTGCTCTCCTTCGACGCGGAAGGGATGACGAAGCTCGAAGGGTTCTGGAACCACGAGACCGACGGGGGCTTTGTCGACTTCGGCCCCCTGCGAATCGTCCGATCGAAGCCACCAGCCGACCAGTGGCCGGTCTGGTGGCAGAAAGGCGTGAAGTAGCCGGCGATGTGTGCGTCTCGCACGGGATACGGGTTGGCGCGCCCGGCCCTTCGACTCGCGAGCACTGAGCGCTCGCTCAGGGTCCGGGGGACGCAGACGGGAAGTGCGAGGGAGCGGAAGTGGGGTATCGGGGCCCCACGGAGCGACCGAGCTTGGCGGGGTGCAGGGGTCCCCGCCATTCAAAAACGAAATGGCGCGCCCGACCCACCTTCGCAAGGCTGCGGAAGTGCAACTTGTCCTCGCCTTGCTTCGTCGAGGTCTAGGGCGGTGTCGCAGGCCGAGGAGATTTGGCGCGCCCGACAGGGGGTGTGGGTGAGGGTGGAGTGGCACCGCTGCCCGCTACGCGCGTGACTGGCGTCGCGCGGGCGGCGTGAATCCGGCGTGAGGTTGCTGTTCAGCTTGCGGCCTTCCTGCCCTCCGCGAACCAGCACAGGCGTGCCACGTTGACAGTCGTGGGTGCGGCACCATACGGTTGAGCGTCGTCTGGTAGCGCAGACCTGGATGCACCTCCTATGACAGACGCCGAACTCGCTGAAACGCTCGTCCATGCAGCCTTCACGATCACAGAAGGAGAATGGGCAGGCGTGTGTCGCGCATGCAAGGACATGCTAGGCGGCGTCGACCTAACTGAGGACTACGACGCGAAGGCGCAGTTCTTCCTGGCTGTATTGGCGTCCGGGGAGGGCCAATGGCCGCCGGCAGCAGTCAGAACGATGGTCCGCGATTGCGTTCGGAAGATGGACCCTCAATTGGGGCGCGAGCTTCACGGCGAGCTTGCCATCTACGAGCGAATTGTCGACGACTGGACGAGCGTGAAATCGGTGTCGACACTGCCGGTGCCGCCCTTGGAATTCGAACTCGAAGCCCTAGGCATCGCCTTCATCGACAGCACCTGCCTGATCTACGAACCCAAAATCCGGGCTTTCGGCACATACAACATCGCGACCATCATGATGCTCGGTGCGACCATTGCGAGGGCGGGCGCAGAGGTTCGGCGACTCTGGCGGGACGCTGGCAGCACTTCCGTGTCGTAAGTCCGCTCTGACTGAGGGTGATGTCGCCTCACTTTAGGGACGACGAACGTCCTCGAACAACTTGAACATTCCCCCGGGCGCGCAACCGGCAAAAAGCCCAAGCAGGGATTCGCTTGGGCCACATTCCAGCAGCGCAATTGCAGTTGCCGCGCTCGGGGTTTCGTAGAAAGCGGTGAGAGCACGACTGTAGTCCGGTTTGCAGTAGATCACCTCTCCCGTTTTTTCCGCCTCCACGACTTGGATATGGATGACTTCTTTGAGCACCTTCGCCGCGAGGCCAAAGTCAATTCCTGACTCGTTCAAGACTTCGCGCCAGTCGTCCGGCATTTGGGTCTGATCATCGTCCATGCTGCGCCTCCACTGGCGCCGTCATGTTGCCCGGCGCCGACGTGTTCGCCCTTACACGCCCTCGAAGTCGAGCCGCTTCCGCTCGGGGCCTTTCGTCTGGGCCTTCGGCGCGCGCTTGAACGTGACGCTCGTCTGCGCCGGCCGAGCGCCCACCACTGGAACTGGTAGGGATCGTCGCGCGCGAGCTTCATCGCGTCTGGGAGCGACACCGGTTCGCCGATCACTTCATATTTGGCCTGCCCGCCGAACGCATCAGCGAGGCGGTTGCGGATCAGGCCGATCGCGAGGCTGGTGATGTCGATGCCGATCCAATGGCGGTCGACTCTGGGACGTGTCTGACCTGGTGGCGCTACTCGAATCCGGCGAGGGCAAAAAAGCTGCGTAGTTGGCGGGTGTAGAATCGCCGTCATAATGATCTACTTCAAGAGTGTCCTGTTCGGCCTTGTTTCGGCGTTGGTGGCTGCCACTCTATGCGTTCTGGCGGAGGTCGTCTTCCTGCCTGGCGTCTCTGTGAACACGCCGCCGACCATCACGAAGACCGCTGAGCCGTCGTCGGCTGACGTGGCACCAGCGTCGAGCCCTGACATGTCGGTAACGACGAGAGAGACCGTGACCGACATCGAGACCCGGACATGGCGTTCATTTTGGCCGTGGGCCGCTCTTGTTGGTTTTGCGCTCGGCTTCTATTGGGTGCTTCGCAGACTGAGACAGCAACTTACGCGGTAGCTTTCAAAGCGCCCGCTCCCTTGCGTCCGGAGTCGGGCACCGATGAAGCGCCGTCTTCCGGCCGGCCTGGTTGGCGGGCAGCATACCACCGTCAATCGGACCACGGCGCGACTCGCCGGTCCCACCTGTGTTGGCGAAAACGCGCCATGACGTCCGCGGACAACGGGCCGTGCGTGCTCGCGCTGGCGTTCTGGACGACGTGCCGCACCGTGCGCATGCCCACGATGGCCGTGTGGACGTCGGAAGAACCCAGAATGAACCTGAGGGCGGCCTCGGGCAACGGCAATGCATCCGGCAGGTCCGCACGAAGTCGCTCCACGCGTTCGACCGTTCGCCCCAGGTTCTCGGGCCCGAAGTATCTGGCTCGCCAGTCGTCAGCCGGAAACCGCGAGTTCAACGTGAGCTGCCCTCCGAGGCTGCCCTCGTCGAGAGGCACGCGAGCGATCACCCCGACATCGTGCTGCCGGCACGTTGGAAAGAGGTCGTCCTCCGGCGCCTGATCGAACACGTTGTAGATGACTTGCACGGTGTCCACCAGGCCGCTGCGGATGGCCTTCAATCCATTCCACGGCTCCCAGCGGTTGAGACTGATGCCGAACCAGCGGATCACGGCTTCCCGTTTCAATGCCCGGACGGTTCGGGCGAATACCGCGCTCTCTGTCCACGAGTCGTCCCACACGTGCAGCTGCAGGAGGTCGATGCAATCCCTGCCCAGTGCTCCACGAATTCGGTCGGCGCACTCGCGAACGTGCTCTTCGGGAAACACGTCTTCGTAGCTGTTGCGCGGATCGGCCGGCCACTTCGAGTTCCTGGGAGGAATCTTGCTGGCAGCGATCAGAGTGTCGCCGGGATGTGCCGCGAGAAGGCGTCCGAGAGTCCGGTCGCTCTTGCCATCGCCATAAGCCCAGGCGGTATCGAAGAAGTTCACTCCGAGCGCGACTGCCTTCTCCAGCGCCTCGTACGAGGCAAGATCGTTCCCACCAGTCCATCCTCCCAATCCCCACAGTCCGTGCCCGATCTCGCTCACCATGAGGCCGGTCCGTCCCAGTCTGCGATATCTCATGTTGCCTTCCGGTCCCCGCGGTGCGTGGCATCGCCGGTTGATCGCGCGAGTTCAAGAGCCGCAGTGCCGGCGGGGAAGAATTCCCGAACGTGGCTGGTTTATCGCCGCGGTCGGGCTCGCCAGGAAAAATGTCCGGCCCGATCGGCATGATCCGGCCGACGACGCCGCCACTGCGGGCGATTCGTCGAAGGTACTCTTTACGACCGGATACGCCACCGCAAGCGGACGCCATCCTGGCCATCCGGTCGGGGCCCGGGACTGTCCACCACGACCCTCCCGTCTGCGGAATCCACTCGTAGGTACCGATTGGCGACGAGCGACATCAGCGTGAGGTTGCCGGGCAGTCCGAAGTACGGCCACCCATCCGTCCACGTCACCGGTCGGGCAGACGAACGCGCCCCATCCTACACGAAACGTTTCATGCGCGTTCATCCGAATCGCAGTTCGCTCGCTTGACTGCTCTTATGAAACCGCATATACACTCACCGGCTGCGCGGACTTCGACTGCCGCGTGGTGCCGATCCCACCTTGCGCCGGCGGGCCACTTCAAGGCGCTGAAAGCGGAACGACGAGTGGTGTCAACGGGCCCCGACGGATCACGTCTCAAAGGAGGCCTTGTGAAGAAGACTCTGCTCTTGGCCGCTCTGGTTTGCACATGTCTGTCCGGTCGTGCCTGGGCACAGCCTCCGGCCGACTGCAAACCGAGCGCTCTCAACATTCCAAGCGCACCCTACCCCTGCATTCTTCCCGACAACCGAGCCATGTTCCGCGTCGTGGCGCCGAACGCCCAGAAGGTGACAGTCCGACTGGGTCCGGGCTTCGACATGAGCAAAGGACCCGATGGGCTCTGGTACGTCACGACGACGCCGCTGGTCGTCGGCTTCCACTACTACACGCTCTCCATCGACGGGGCGGTGGTCGCCGACCCGGCGACCCGGACGTTCTTCGGATCCGGCTTCGATAACAGCGGCATCGAGGTGCCGGAGCCGGACGCCGGCTTCTACAGCCTGAAGGAGGTGCCGCACGGACAGGTTCGCCAGTGCTGGTACTACTCGAAGGTGACGGCCGCATGGCGGCGGGCCTACATCTACACGCCGCCTGACTACGACACGAGGGCCAAGGCGCGGTACCCGGTTCTCTACTTGTTCCACGGCTGGGGAGAAAACGAGCAGGGCTGGCACGTTCAGGGCCACGTCGATCTGATGATGGACAACCTGATCGCGGAGAACAAAGCCAGGCCCATGATCATCGTCATGGACAACCTGAACGCCGTGAGACCCGGCGAGAGCGCCGCGCTCTATGCCGCTCGTGGCGCCATCACGCAGACCGTGCCGCAGGCCCAGCCTGCGCCTGGAGCACCCGCGGGGCGAGGAGCCGCGGGCCGTGGAGGCGCGCCTCCACTGGGTAATGCGGCGTTCACCGAGATGATGCTGACCGACTTGATCCCGATGGTCGAACGCACGTTCCGAGTGGCCCCGGGACGCGAGAATCGGGCAATGGCCGGACTCTCCATGGGTGGCATGCAGACCTTCACGACGGCCCTGGCCAATCTCGACAAGTTCGCCTACGTCGGCGGCTTCAGCGGGAGCAGCGGCGGCCGGGGCGGCTTCGATCCCAAGACCGCCAACGGTGGCGTGTTCGCCGACGCGGCGGCCTTCAACAAGAAGGTGAAGCTGCTGTTCCTGGGCATCGGATCGGTGGAAGGACCTGGCACGAAGACGTTCAGCGAACAACTCACGCAAGCAGGCATCAAGACCGTCTACTACGAGTCGCCCGGCACGGCCCATGAGTGGCTGACGTGGCGGCGCTGCTTCAGGGAGTTCGCGCCGAGACTGTTCCGCTGATCCGTATCCTCGCGAGGGCGGGGGCGAGCGCACCAGGCGGCCCGCCCTCGATCTCCGTCACCGAAGCCGGTCAACTCCGCTTGCGGGCGCATCCGATGCGCCCCGAGTACTACGCGGACGAGTTCCGCCGCTACAACAGCAAAGCCATCTCACCGTCGAAGATGCCGGGCACCAGCGATCCGGAGTGACACCGGACCGCTCGGAGCACGAGGAGGAATCAGGCGATGACGCGGTCTTTGCCCCGAGGGACTCCTACTTCTTGCGCTTGGCCGTCCACTTCATCGAGCCCATGCCGCCGAGGTCGGCGGTGCCCGTGATCGTGTCGCCGTCAACCTTGCCCGTGTGGGTGATGGTAAACTGCTGTCCCTGGGCGTCGATGGTGAGGGTGTAGACGATGTCGACGCCCTTCACCGTCCCCTTGAGCGGGACTTCCCCCATCTCGCTCACGTGCGTGCCGGTCAGCGCCTCGCCTTCCTGCTTGTAGTTGGCCGTCATGGTCATCGTGCCCTGGGGGGACTCCACGGTCAGCTCCCAGGTGCCGGTGACGTCCACTTTTTTCTGCTTTTCCTGCGGTGCCTCCTGCGCGAACACCGGCACGGCGGCAAGCGCCACGATCGCCACGAGCACGACGAGTCTCTTCATCGCGACCTCCAATGCTGCACGACCAACAGCGCGCCGCGGGCTTCCCGCCTCACGAGGCGCGCGCTGCGGTGCATGATACCCCCGCGCGCCGGATTGTGGCGGCCACGGCTGCGGCACGGTTACGGACCGACACCGGAGGCCATCGGAGGCATGAGTGCAAGCGGATTGGACGGGGGGAATGCCGTTGTGCCCGGTCGCCCCCCGTGGTCTAATCTCGATCGCTGGAAAGTGTGTCCACAACGCCGGCGACTTCTTCGGCACGCACGTGCGTTACGGCTACATGTAGTGGCTGGCGACTACGCCGGCCGCTTCTGGCGCGGCGCAATCCCCTCGGAGTACACGGAGAGCCCCTAGGCGCTTCAGTACTATTTCGAAGTGAGGGAGGCGCCGGAGTCGGCGGTGCTGTACCCGGGCTTCGGCAAGGAGCTCACGGACCAGCCGTATTTTGTCGCCCGAAGGGCATGACACCGGCCGTTGGTCACAATGCTTGCCGTGTTGGCTATTTCTGGTCATACTATGACCATGAAGCAGGTGCGAATCGCGGAACTGAAGGCCCGGCTCAGCGAATACCTGCGCGCGGTCCGCCGGGGTGAGACGATCGCCGTCCTTGACCGCGAAACGCCAGTCGCCCAGATCGTGCCTGTCCGCGAGCGGAATGCGCTGCGAATTCGCAGACCGGCACCGGGCGCGCCGCGCCCGAATCAGGTCCCGCTGCCCAAGCCGTTGAAGCTGAACATCGACGTCGTCCGGTTGCTCCTCGAAGAACGACAGTCGTACCGATGATCGCCTACGTCGACGCGTCGGTGCTCCTGCGCATCGCACTGCACCAGCCGGATGCGCTACCCGAGTGGCGGCAGATCGAGCAGGGCGTTTCGAGTGCGCTCGTGCTGACCGAAAGCCTGCGCACCCTGGATCGCCTTCGTTTGCGTGCCAAGCTCGCGGACGCGGAGCTGGCGACGCGGCGCGCCAAGATTCTGGAGCTGATCGCGTCGCTGGAACTCGTGGAGATCGATCCCGTGGTCCTCGAGCGGGCGGCGCAACCGATGCCGACGGAGCTCGGCACACTCGATGCGATTCACCTGGCGACGGCCCTCCTCTGGAGAGAGAACTCCCGCGTGGATCTGACGATGGCGACGCACGACAGCGCCCTCGGGCTTGCGGCACGGGCGCATGGCCTTCCGGTGGTGGGCGTGCCGCGCAATGAGCACTAGAGATCGCGCACCGCGCTCGGTCACCGGGGCAGTCTCAGCTCGCCTTGAATCGTCAAAGGCAGTTCGACCCCGGTCGCACCGGTTCCGGGCTGGCCGCCGCCGACGAACAGCTTGTAGGCGCCGGCTGCCACCAGCCGCGTTCCTTCCTCATTCACCATGCTCGAGTCGCGCGGAGTCAGCGTCAGGCGCACGTGCTGCGCCCGACCCGGACCGATGTTAACGCGCTGGAAGCCACGCAGCGCCCGCAGCGGAGTGCCGGGCAGCTTGGGAAACACGAGGTAGACCTGCACCACTTCGTCGCCGGCCACGCCGCTCGTGTTTCGGACGTCGACTTCCACCTGCAGATCGCTTCCGGCTTTCAGCGTGGACGTCGAGAGCTTCGCGTTGCTGTAGGCGAATGTCGAGTAGCTCAGACCATACCCGAACGGGTAGAGCGGCTGGCCTTCGAAGTAGCGGTATGTGCGACCCTTCATCGAGTAGTCCTCGAAAGGCGGCAGGTCGTTCACGCTCTTGTAGAACGTGACGGGCAGGCGGCCGGCGGGGTTGTTGGCGCCGGCCAGGGTTTCGGCGATCGCCGTGCCCCCTTCTTCACCCGGATACCAGGCCTCCAGGATGGCGTTGGCGTTCTGATGGGCCCAGTTGACGGCCATGGCGCTGCCGTTCATCAGCACGACCACCAGCGGTCTTCCAACGGCCTTCACGGCTTCGACGAGCGCTTGTTCGTCCTTGGGCAGGTCAATCGAGGTCCGGTCCCCCCCGACGAAGCCTTCCGGAAGGGAGCGGCCGAGCATCTCTTCGCCTTCCAACTCCTTGGTGATGCCGACGACAGCGATGACCACATCGGCCTGCTTCGCGGCGGCCACAGCGTCGTCCACGCCGGTCACGAAGGCCCGCCACGAGAGCATCGGTCCTGAGGGGCCGAAGACTCCGCGTCTGCCGCCCGGCCCGCGGCCTCCGGCGGCCTCAGCGGCCGGCGCGGTGCGGAAGAACTCCACCTTGAGCGCGTAGTCCTTGCCCTTCTCGAGTTTGACGTCCACACTGCGGGCGGCGGCCACGGCCGGATCGGGCGGGACGCCGCGGGCGGCCGGAGCGTGCTCGATCCAGTCGTCGATCACGCGTTTTCCGTCCAGCCACACGCGCACGCCACCCGCACCGTTGATGGCAAGGCTGTAAGTGCTCGTTTCCTCGGGCTTCAGGAAACCGGTCCAACGCGCCGAGAAATCGCCCGCACCGACGCCCTCCGGCAATCGGCTGCCCCCGACCATTCCGCCTCCGAACGCCGGCCCGATCTGCCGTTCGACGCGCGTCGCCGCCGGGGCGCCGGACAGGTCTTTGGTGTTGAAATACACCGCCGTAATGCCGGGCTTTCCGTCCTCGGTGTGATACGCCGATGCGGGAATCGTGATCGGGGTGCGCAGGAACTTCGTTCCAGGCGTGTAGGTGATGTCGGCGGACGCGAACTGCTTGCGAATTCCCTCCAGCGGCGTCACGTAATGCGACGAGGTACCGTTGTAGTTGCCTTCGAGCGCGGGAATGGAATCGGCCAATGGTCCGACAACCGCGATCTTCTTGAGCGACGACTTGAGGGGTAGAACACCGTCGTTCTTCAACAGGACCATCGCCTCGCGCGCGACTTTCCGCGCCAGTTCGCGGTGGGCCGCGCTGTCGTTCTCCGAGAACGGAATCTGCGCGTACTTCACCGTCTCGGGCGGGTCGAAGAGGCCCAATTGGAAGCGTGCCTTCAGAAGGCGTTTGGGGTTGACGTCGATCTCTTTCTGGCTGATCAATCCCGTCTGGATCGCCGTGCTGTAGGCCTGCGTGTCGGCGCCGCAGTCGAGATCGGTCCCGCGCTTGAGCGACACCGCGGCCGCTTCCTGGAGCGTCGGGACGAACTTGTGGTTGCGGCTGATGTCGCCGATGGCGCCGCAATCCGACACCACGTAGCCGTTGAAGTTCCAGGCGCCGCGCAGCGTGTCCTCGAGCAGGAACTTGCTGGCGCAGGCAGGCTCGCCGTTGATGCTGTTGTAGGCGCACATCACCGAATCGGCCTTGCCTTCGACCACGGTTTGGCGGAACGCCGGCAGGTAGGTGTCTTCGATGTCGTGAAGGGAGATCTTCACGTCGATCGTGTGGCGCGCCGGTTCGGGGCCGCTGTGCACGGCGTAGTGCTTGGGCGTGGAGATCGTCTTGAAGTACTTCGGATCGTCGCCCTGCAAGCCGCGAACGAAGGCGGTGCCGAGCCGCCCGGTGAGGAAGGGATCCTCTCCGTAGGTTTCCTGGCCCCTGCCCCAGCGCGGGTCGCGGAAGATGTTGATGTTGGGAGACCAGAAATCGAGACCGGCCGGCCCCGGGCGCGCTCCCATGCCGCTGCCGGGCAGGTTGGCCCCGGATGAAGGCGCGGCCGCCTGTCTCCGCTGGTACTCGTGGAACTTGGCGCGCGCCTCGGTGCTGATGACGGTCGCCATCTCGTGGATGAGCGGCTCATTGAAGGTGGCACCGAGACCGATCGCCTGAGGAAACACGGTGGCGATTCCCTGATTCGCCACGCCGTGGAGCGCTTCGCTCCACCAGTTGTAGGCAGGAATCTGGAGACGCGGTATCGCGGGAGAAGTGCTGCTGAACTGCGTCGCCTTTTCCTCGTTCGTCATTCGCGAGACGAGGTCTTCCACGCGCTGGTCAATCGGCAGCGCCGGATTCAGATACGCCGGGCGTTCGCCCTGCTGGCCCAGAGCCGGACTGCTCGATGCAGCCAATAGAAAGAGGCCCAGAACGAGTTTCCTGCCCATGGATCTCTCTTCTCATTTGATCGAGATTTCGAACGGGCCAACCGGGAGGCCGCTGCCGTCCGACAGATTGCACAGTGGGCTGCCGCCCCACGCCGCCCGGGCTTCGAGAGTGTAGGGGCCGCCGGCCGCCATCGCCGGCAGTACTGTCGTCCAGCGGCCTGCCGCGTCTGCAGTCGCCGTCGCCTGGCGGCCGTAGAGGCTCACCGTCACGCGCTCACCGCCAGCTGCAGTGCCCCAGACGGTGACCGGCCTGTCTCGCTGAAGGACGGCGTGGTCCTGAAAGAGCGGCCCGAGCAGCAAGTGCGGTGGCATTTGGCCGTGCGCGGTGGTCGCCACACCGGCGACGGTCAGCGCAATGACGACGGTGGTACGAATGTGCATGGGTTTCGACTTGCCTGCCGCGCGGGTTTGACCGCGTGCCCGAGGAGCTGGACGGAGACTAGCACAAATGCGACGCTCACGAGTCGTGTTGGTGCGCTTGGGTCACGAACGTGACCGGCAGCCGGTCACTCGAGAACCGACTGCGCCGACCGTCTATTTGTTATTGTGCAGTTCAATATCCAGGCGTAAAACTGAGCATCGTAAGGAGAATGTCATCATGCGTCTTGTGCGACTGATGTCGGCGCTCGTCACGGGCGTCGTGCTCGGTGCTCTGGCCGTGTCCGCGCAGGGGCCGGCCGATCCGCTGCAGCGCGGTTTCCAGGATCCGCCGGACAGCGCGAAGCCGCGGGTCTGGTGGCACTGGATGAGCGGGAATATCACCAAGGACGGCATCAAGGCCGACCTGGAGTGGATGAAGCGATCGGGCATCGCGGGGTTCCAGAACTTCGACGCGGGGTTGAACACGCCGCAGATCGTCGACAAGCGGCTCGTGTTCATGACGCCGGAGTGGAAGGACGCGTTCAAGTACGCAACGACGCTGGCTGATCAACTGGGCCTCGAGATGGCGATTGCCGGTTCGCCGGGATGGAGCGAGAGTGGCGGCCCGTGGGTGACGCCCGCGCAGGCGATGAAGAAATACGTGTGGAGCGAGACGCGCGTCGAAGGCGGACGTCCGTTCACGGGCTCGCTGCGGAAGCCTCCGTCTGCGACCGGCGCTTATCAGAATCAGGTCGGCGGCGGCCGTGGCGGCGGAGGGCAGGGGCAGAATCAGCCGCCGCCGGAGTTTTACGCAGACGCTGCGGTCGTCGCGTATCGCGCGCCCGAGAGCGACCGCGCCATGAGCGACATGCAGCCGAAGGTGACATCGACCGGGGGCACGCTCGATGTTGCCGCCCTCACCGACGGCGACCTGTCGAAGCCCGTGCTCCTGCCGGCGGCGCCCGTGGGCGAGCGCGCGTGGATCCAATACGAGTTCCCGCAGGCGCAGACCTTCCGCGGCCTGACTTTCATTACCGCGGGCGGCGCCGGCGGCCGCGGCGCTGGCGGGACCAGCAACCAGCAACTCGAAGCAAGCGATGACGGCAGCCAGTTCCGTGTCGTCACACCGATTCCTGGTGGCGCGCGCACCATCGCCTTCTCCCCGGTGACAGCCCGGTTCTTCCGCATTTCGATCCTGACGCCGCAACCCCAGCAGAACCAGGGACGCGGCGGCATGGGCGCATTCGGCGGCGGTCAAGCCGGCGGAAGAGGCCAGGCACCGGCCGCGCCGCCCGGGACGCCGATCGTGGAGTTCGTCCTGCACAGCGCCGTGGTGAACCGGTTCCAGGAGAAGGCCGCGTTCTCGGCGGCAACGAACATCTACGCGATGGCGACACTCCCGGTGCCGGCCGCCAAAACCGTTCGCAAGGCGGACGTGATCGACCTGATCGCGAAGATGCGCCCGGACGGGACGCTCGACTGGACGCCTCCGGCCGGACGCTGGGTCGTCCTGAGGATCGGGTACTCCCTGACCGGGCAACAGAACCGGCCCGCGTCGCCCGAGGCCACCGGTCTCGAAGTGGACAAGCTCAACAAAGGCTACGTCAAGACGTATTTCGACAACTACCTGAATCAGTACAAGGACGCGACCGGCGGGCTGATGGGGAAGCGCGGCCTGCAGTACGTAATCACCGACAGCTGGGAAGCCGGCGTCGCCAACTGGACCGACGACATGATCGGCGAGTTCGCCAGACGCCGCGGCTATGACATCAAGCCCTGGCTGCCCGCCCTTACCGGCCGTATCGTGGAGAGTGCCGAAGCGACCGATCGCTTCCTGTGGGACTTCCGCAAGACGCTCAGCGACATGGTCGCGGCGTATCACTACGACCAGTTGACCGACATCCTGAACGAGCGCGGGATGGCCCGCTATACCGAGTCCCACGAATCGGGTCGGGCCTTCATCGGGGACGGGATGGAGGTCAAAGCGAAGGCGGCCGTTCCCATGAGCGCCATGTGGACCGCACAGCCGGGGCGCACCAGCGATCGATACGACGCCGACGTTCGGGAGTCCGCGTCCGTGGCCCACATCTACGGGCAGAACATCGTTGCGGCCGAATCCCTCACGGCGGGCAGCGGCGCTTGGTCCTTCTCGCCCGAAACGCTGAAGCCCACCGCGGACCGCGAGATGTCCATGGGCCTGAACAGGTTCGTGATCCACACCTCCGTCCATCAGCCTTCCAACGACAAGATCCCCGGCCTCGGCCTCGGGCCGTATGGCCAGTGGTTCACACGGCACGAAACCTGGGCCGAGCAGGCAAAGGTCTGGACCACCTACCTCGCGCGCAGTTCCTACATGCTGCAGCAGCGGACATTCGCAGCAGACATCGCCTACTACTACGGCGAAGACTCCAACATCACGGCCCTGTTCGCCGGCAATCCTCCGCCCATTCCAGCCGGCTACAACTTCGATTACGTGAATTCGGACGTCGTGAAGAATCGCCTGACAGTTTCCCCTGCCGGTCTTCTCACAACGACAACCGGCATGAGCTATCGCCTTCTGGCGCTCGACCCCAACAGCCAGCGCATGCCACTCGCCGTGCTCCGCAAGATCCGCGACATGGTGAACGCAGGCGGGATCGTCGTCGGGCCCAGGCCGATCGAATCGCCGAGCCTGTTGGACAGCCAGGAGGAGTTCCAGACGATTGCGGGCCAGTTGTGGGGCGGCACCACGGGAAACGGAAAAGTGCTCGGGACGGGCAGCATCGCCGACGCTCTGGCATCGCTGAAGGTGGCGGCCGACTTCGAGTACACCAGGCCGCAGGCCGACACCGAACTGGCTTTCGTGCACCGCACGCTCGCCGATGGCGACGTCTACTGGGTGAGTCATCGCAACGACCGCACCGAGGAGGTTGAAGCCACCTTCCGCGTTCGAGGCAGGTCCCCTGAACTCTGGCACGCCGATACAGGCACGATCGAACCTGCGTCGTACCGCACGACGGGGGACCGTATAACGGTGCCCCTGACCCTGCAGCCCAACGATGCCGTCTTCGTCGTGTTCCGCAAAGCTGCCGCCACGCCCTCACGCACGATCCCGAAGTCCATGGAAACCCAGCTGTCGACCGTGGAGGGCTCGTGGGACGTCGCGTTTCAGCCGGACCGCGGCGCGCCCGCCAGGATCACGCTGCCCGCGCTCGCATCGTGGCACGAGCACACCGATCCGGGCGTGAAGTACTTCTCCGGCACTGCCTCCTACACGAAGACCATCCAGGCTCCCGCCGACTGGTTCCAGAAGGGCGCAACGCTGCTGCTCGATCTGGGTGATGTCAAGAACATCGCTGAAGTCACGGTCAACAGCAAAGCCGTCGGCACCGTGTGGAAACGGCCGTTCCGCGTGGATGTCACGTCGGCGCTGAAGCCAGGAGCGAACACGCTGGAGATCAAGGTGATCAATCTGTGGGTGAACCGGCTGATTGGTGATCAGCAGGAAGGGGTCACGAAGAAGTACACGTACACCGCACAGCAGTTCTATCGCGCCGACTCGCCGCTCCTGCCGTCAGGCCTGCTCGGGCCTGTGCGCGTCGTTAGAGTATCGACCCGCGCTTCCTGATCAACCTTTCGGCGGCAACCTGGGTTCCGTCACGGCGCACAGCGATCGCGACGGATCGAGCACGCGCCGCGACATCAGGTCGTAGGGTGCGCTCGAGAGCGTGGGTCAGCGAATCAGCCGTTGGCGCGCGAGATGCGTGCGCGGTGCCGATGCCGAGGGTGTGGACTCGCTGTGGCCGGTAGTGTTGGTCGTCGTGATCCGGGATGACGACCTGCGGAGCACCGCGAGCGCGGCGGCGGTGACCGTCTCGAATTGTGTGGCGGCCGTCGCTTCCGCCATCTGCCGCCGCCGCTCGGGCGTCGGTGGGGTCTGGGGCTGCGTGTGGGCCGTTGGCCTGGAGGCGGCAGACCCGCGCAGCTCCGGACCGATGGGTGTGAACGGGATGCCGAGGCTCTCGATCCACTCACGGAAGTCAGGCGGCACGCAGACGCGGACTTCCTGACCGAGCGCTTTCAAGTGCGACGCCAGCGACACCAGCGGTTGGACGTCGCCGCGCGACCCGATTGTCGACAGCATCACGCGCATCAGACCTTCGCTTTCGTACCACCAGTCCCGGCTGAGACGCGCGCCTGGAGTTTCGTGGCTATTTCACGCCTGAAAACAATCCGTTGACTGCCCGGCCGCCCTGCGCGGACCCGCAGTTGGGCGGGATCAAACGCGCGCTTCGAGAGTCAACCGCTGCGTTGCGAGGGCCTGGGCTTCCCATTTCTCGATCGCGTTTGAGTGTGGCCCGGTCGGGCGACGTGGGCGTGCGGCGGGGCGAAGCCCCCCGGTTAAGGATGGCGCGCCCGACCCTCCTTCGCAACGCTGCGGGACGTTCCTTGTCCTCGCGTTGCCACGGCGGGGTCTGGGGCGGCGTCACAGGACGGGGAGACTTGGCGCGGCCGAGGGGGTGTGAGTAAGGGTGGAGTGGCCGTCGTGCCCCGCACGCGCGTGACCGGCTTCGTCTGCCGTGCCGCCTGACCGCTCGCAACGCCTTCAGGATACCACTTCACCGCCGCGCGCATCAGTCAGCGGCGCCAGGCCAATTCACTGCCCCGCCGTCGAAGCCGACTCGCCGTTGTAAAGACGGTTCGCAGCGGCGAGTTTCGCTCCTACTCTCGCCCAGATCAGGTGCATCGCGCCGCTGGGTTCCAGATTGGAATATGCATGGGGGTCTCCGTCTTGGATCGCGTAGGTGTCGATGATGCCGCGCACGTCGGCGTTGTCCGACACGTCGATTCGCGTATCCCTCGGGTTCTCGATCTTCAGCTTCCAGACCGTCAGGCTGTCGGTGCAGCCCGTGAGCGCCTCACCATACAGTTCCACGAGTTGCCGCTCGGCTGGGTTTGCGGCCTTGTCCTTCGCAACCGACACCTCGGTGGCGAATGACTGAACGAGCTCGGTGAACTTCATGTATGTCACGCCGACCGCCAAGGAACCTTCGATCGCCTTCCCCGCTCTGTAGACGCTTTCGAACTTGTGCTGATCGACACGTCGGGAGCAAGACACAACGAGTAGGCACGCCGTGATCGTGACAACCGATCCGATTCTCCGCCTCATCAGTTTGTCTCCCTCGGTTGTTTCAACGCGATCCCTACCGGACTGACTCGTCTATTTTTCGCGCCTATCCTCGGTTGGAACGGCACCGCCGAACAATACCTTGAACTGAACGGTGTATTTGGCCATCGCGGGATTGCTCGAAGACATCGTCTTGAAGGGGGACGTTTGGCCCGCGAGGATCGGGTTGTATTCGATCATCG
>Ga0315280_10001169_pt1 | contig 46333 bp, 46 predicted proteins | sample YL17G06_40_MG_FD_203697 | JGI IMG/M metagenome (GOLD analysis project Ga0315280, IMG submission 203697) | Sediment microbial communities from Yellowstone Lake, YNP, Wyoming, USA - YL17G06_40 | ecosystem: Environmental > Aquatic > Freshwater > Lake > Sediment | place: USA: Wyoming | collected... | reverse complement strand
GGCGAGGGATACTTCTCCAGGCTCTTCGCCGAGGCGGGCGCAAGCGTCGTCGGCATCGATCTCAGCGACGCCCTCATAGCGGCGGCCCGCGAGGAGGAGGGGAGGCGTCCGCTGGGCGTCAGGTACCTCGTCGCGGACGCGGCCGACATGGGCGCGCTCGGCTCCGAGAGCTTCGATGTCGCCTATTGCCACATGGCCCTGGACGACGTGCCCGATTACGAGGGGGCGATCGGCGAGATTTCCCGCGTGCTGGTGGGAGGAGGGAAGTTCGTCGCGGTGATAGAGCACCCCTGCTTCAGCGTCAGGTACATGAACGGGAGGATGGTGGGAGGCTGGGAGACGCGCCTCCGTGAAGACGGCACCAAGGAGCACCTGTACTACCGGGTCGAGGACTACCTCACGAGACACAGCTACCAATACGAGTGGAAACACGATAGGCTGACAGCAGGCTTCGTGACGACGGGCTTCCACAGGACACTCTCCGACTACGTGAACGCCCTCATCAAAAGCGGCTTGGCCATCGTGCGGTTTGAGGAGCCCGCGCCCCTCGAGGAAGGGGTCAGGCGCCATCCGCCCATGGCCAAGCATCACAGGGTACCCTTCTCGCTCGCCATCGAAACGGAAAAAAGATAGATAAAATTTCCTTCGCCGGTCCGGATCCATTCGTCGCCTTAATCCAATAATTCCTTGACCTTTTCTCGATTCCACCTCCCTCAAAAATCCGAAAAAAGACAAGAATCATATTTAACCGCACGAGACGAGACTGTATCATCGAGAGAGGCACGTGGAAATGGCGAGGAAGTACAAGATCCTGGCGCTCGTTGGGGACGGGATCGCCGAGGAGATCGTCCCCGAGGCGATCAAGGCCCTCATGGCAGCCGAGGAGGCTTACGGCTTCGACCTGGAGATCCTGGGGCCCTATGGATTCGGCGCCAAGTACTGGGTCGACCACGACATGAGGCGGGGCTGGGACGAGGAGGTCACGGAGGACCTGATCTTCGAGGCGGACGGCATCTTCAAGGGGCCCGTCGGCCTGCCCGAGTGGCTCGGGAAGCTGCCGGGACCGAACTTGCCGGTGAACCTGAGGCTGGACCTCGACGTCTACGCGAACATTCGGCCGTGCAGGCTTAGGCCAAACGTCGCGAGCGTCCTCGTCGGCAGGAAGGCGGGCGACATAGACTACATCGTCCTGAGGGAGAACACCGAGCACATGTACGTCGGCATCGGGGGCGTCATGAGGAGGGCGCGGCAGACGGAGCTGGCCGTCGACAACTACATCCAGACGCGCAGGGGCTGCGAGCGCATCGTCAGGTTCGGGTTCGAGCTGGCGAAGAGCGGAGGCTACAAGGGCAGGAGGGGCGCACCGGTCGACGGGAGGGAGCGGCTGACGTGCGCGGCCAAGTGGGGGCTCTGCAGGGGCGACGACCTATTCAAGGACACGTTCGAACGCGTGGCGAAGGAGCACCCCGACGTCGAGGCGGACTACGCGTGGGTGGACGCCTGGTCGTACTGGGCGATCATGAGGCCGGACTTCTACGACGTCGTCGTGATGCCCAACCAGTATGGGGACATCCTCTCGGACATGTCCGGCGCGCTCCAGGGCAGCATGGGGATGGCGGGGTCCCTCGAGTGCGGCGACGAGCACTGCTACTCGGAGCCCACCCACGGGTCGGCGCCCGACATCGCGGGGAGGCGCATCGCCAATCCCACGTCGATCATCCTGTCCGTGGGGATGATGCTCAACTGGATCGGAGAGAGGCGCAGAGACCAGAAGCTCAGGGCCGCGTGGAAAGGGATCGACAAAGCGGTGGACGCGGTCCTCATCGACGACAAGGTGCGCACGCCGGACCTCGGAGGCAAGAACAGCACATCGCAGTTCGGCACGGCCGTGGCAGACGCAATTAAAGCTCAAGCATGACATCCGCCCTCGCCACTGAAAAATCAGGATTAAATTTTTATCCTCCCTCACAAAACGGGTACGTCTGTGACTTTAGTGGGAGTTTAGGTTAAAATTTAGTTTTAACCCGTCAGTCGCCCGATCTCATCGGGCGTCTTCCCTAAGCTTTCGCATAGGGCTATTGGAGCCTTGGTTTCTCCCACTTTTTTTCATGCGTGTGCGACCTCTGAGAGAGAAATCAAAAGTGGAATGCTGCTATGCGTTCTGGTTTGACTGTTATTTTTAAGTTCATTCCTTTTCTGACTAATTCGGCAAAGCCTTTAGCTTCTTCTTTTGGCACATATTTCTCAGCTATTGAGATAACTGAAGGGATAAGATCGCTGTTATCCAATTCTGCCTCACCGTAGATCAGGACTCCTCTGGTTAGCGGTCCTTCAATATCGATCAGGATCGTGACGTTCTTGTTGCGTTTGACATTTCTGGCTTTACGGCTACGGCTAGGTGTTACAATAACAATTTTCCCGTTATCATACTTGAACTAGACAGGAGCCGCATGTATAGTACCGTCATCGTTGAGGCTGCAGAATCTCGCTATCCTGGCCTCTCTGAGAAAGGTTTCGATTTCCTATCTTGTCAGATACCCTTTTTTCAAATAGACACATAATTTTGGTGTGATGCGCTAAGGTCCCGTGAAGCCGCACTTCGGACATCGGTACTCCCGGCCGAAGAGTCTACACTTCTCGCATCGCCAGATGGTGACCCCGCCGCAGCTCGGGCACGTTAACTTGACCGACTTTTCGTCCGACGAGATCTTCGCCCCGCACGAGATGCACGACGACATTCCGTTCAGCCACTAAGATGCCGCAACAGGCTCTATTTAAAGATTAAAGAGGCCGCGGAGCTCGCCCAGGGCTAGTGCGCCCAGCCCCCTGGTGACGGCGCCGAGCAGCTTCGGGTCCCCGAGGGCCGCGCGCATGACGCCGCCCTGCTCGTCCATTTCTCCCCCATCGACTAGCCGCTGCAGTGTCTCCTGCAGCCCCTCCCTTCGGACGATGTCGAAGAGCCTGTCGATCCGCTCATCCGATAGCCCGTTGAACAGCCTCCTCGCGGCGAGCATCGAGGTGAACTCCTTTCCCAGCGACGCCCTCCATGCCCCCTGATACCGTCGCAGGAAGCCGGCGGAGCAGTCCCCTTGGTCTAGCGCGGCGGCCGCCGTCCTGCCCGCCTCGATGGCGCAGAGCCCTCCGAGGACGACGCCTCCGCCCGTGGTCGGCTTCGTCTGTCCCGCCGCGTCGCCCACCACCAGCATCCGATCGCTGTATGTCCGGCGGATCGGTCCCCCTAAGGGCACGAGTCCGGGTCTTGTGGAATTGCGTCTCCACGTACCGAATCGTCTGTCTAGAAACCTCCACAGCCTATCGACGGGATTTCCTGCGCTGCAGCCGAGGCCGCAACGCGCCACGTGTTCCTCGAGCGGTATGACCCAGGCGAAGAATCTGGGCGCGATGTTGTTTCCCAGCCAGACCTCGACCATGTGAGGCTCGACGTCAACGCCGGAGACCTCGACGTTCACTCCGGCCAGCATCCCTTTTCGGCGATTTATGAGCCCAGCCTCGCTTGCGAGCGAGCCGAGGCAGCCTTCGGCATCGATTATCACGTCCGCCTGCAGGGTTCGGCCGTCGCCAAGGAGTGCGTCTACACGATCCCCCTTCGGCTGCAGGCTCTCGACACGTTGTCCCGTCTCGACCACCGCCCCCTCTTTTTCGACGGAGTCGGCGAGGCGGCGATCGAAGACGGATCTGTCCACGACGTACGCCCGCGTGCGCCTACCAGTTATCTCGATGAACGCTCCGCCCGGGGAGTATACCCTGCCGCCCGTGATCTCGTGCTGCACGAAATCAGCGGAGGGCTCGATCCCGAGCCTGCTCATCCCCTCCACGCTGACGACGCCAGCGCAGTGATTGGGCTCTCCCACCTGCGGGTGCTCCTCGACGACCTCGACCTCGACGCCCCCTCTGGCGGCCTCTCGGGCCGCCAGCAGGCCGGCGGGACCGGCGCCCACGACGACTACATCGGCCTTGACCACCCTGACCCTCTCGGGATCAGGTCTTCCTCTTTATGACCTCTATGTACTCCACCTCATCGACGTCGGGGAAGAACTTCTCGACGTCGAGGGCGACTGCCAGCTTCGCCTTCTGGAGGTTGTCGGCGAAGAAGATGTCGATGGGCACCTCGATCCTCGCCGCCTTCTTTGTGATCTTCACGTCGAACTTCTCGGTTTCGATGCCTGCGATGTGGCGTCCGATGAGGGCCCTGATCTTCTCCTCCGGCGCATCGTAGCGCCTCGTCACCTTCACGTCGTAGATGATCTTCCTACCCGCGAGGGGAGGGTTGTAGTCGAGCTGAACCCTGCCCGCGCCGATGCTTCTGACGACGGCAGGCCTGCCGTCGAGTTCCAGCTGGGCGCCGAGGGCGGGGTTGATGCCCTTCGACCTGAGTAGACGATAGGGAACCATCCGAACGTTGTTCGGGTCGCGTTCGCCGAACGCCTCCTGGGGAGGTATCTCCACCTTAGCCTCCTCACCTATCTTCAGCCCCTCGATCCTGACGTCGAGGCCCTTGAGGATCCAGCCCTCGCCTACGACCACGAGCCGCGGCCCGTAAACCTTGTCGTCGCTGTGGATACCCGAGCTCTTTGCCAAGTCTTCGCTCGTGGTTTCGAAGACCTCGGCAGTCTCCTCCGACCGCCCGGTCATCTCGACGAGGACGAAGTCTCCCTTGGCCACGGGCTTCTCCATGGCGGCCTCGACTGCCTTGATCTCCTCGATCTTCACGGACTCGGGGGTTTCCTCGGCCACCTTTTTCCTCGGCTTTCTGGCTGTTTTCGTCGTTCTCTTCGAGGCTGTCTTCTTCGTAGCCGCTTTCTTAGTCGTTCTCTTCGGTTTTTGATTTTTTTCTCGCTCTTTCTCCTCTTCCTTCTCGTCCATGTGTCTTACCTTCAACGCGATGGTTTGTGAATGTGCGCTTGGTCCAAGATAAATCTTGGGCTAACTGAGGAAACGTGGCGAGTGATTTAAAACGTTTCTGTCGGTGGAGTATGACCCTCGGATCCCAATTTTACAGCGGACGTGCATGGTGTGACTATAGGAAAAGGCGAATAACGATTTAAGCTCCGTGGCGTATCTTGATACTTTGTATGTCGTCGAGTAAGGATACTAAAACGATCGGCGATTCGTTGGAGGAGACTAAGGAGTACCATCGCCGTTACCTCTATGCCGTGAACAGCCCAGTCAGGAGAGGCATCCTCAAGGTTCTGAAGGACGGCGACGCCACAGCCGAAGTCATGGCTTCGAAAACTGGATTGGATCCGAAGACCCTCGAATGGCACCTGAACATTCTCGAGCACGGCTTCTGCGTCGAGAAAGAGGCGCGGCAGGGGATCAATTTCTACAAGATCACCCAGGAAGGGAAAGTGGTAGATTTCATGGATCGCTAACAGAAATAAAACGCCGAAAATCGCGGACCCGAGAAACCTTGTAAGGTGGGCCCGGAGGGATTTGAACCCTTGACCCACAGGTTATGAGCCTGTTGCTCTACCAAGCTAAGCTACGGGCCCTCTCGAAGATAGTATGGGACATCCATATAAAAATCTCTCCGATGGATGATTTCGACATTATTCAGCTTACTCTATCACGTGTATTATGTTGACGATATAATTACAAATGGAAATCCGGCAAGGATTATAAAGACGCTCGGAGCCCTTCTTAACCCAGCGCGCTCCGGTGGTGTAGTCCGGATAAGCATAGTGGCCTTTCGAGCCATTGATCCCGGGTTCAAATCCCGGCCGGAGCACCATTCCCTTTTTATGTAGAAGTAAATTTTTCTCGAAATGATTCATTTATAGAAACTGATCAAACACATTTTTATGTAAGGATTTCTTACGTTTTATCGATATCGACGTTGTCGGAAGGAGAGATCATCAAGGTAACGTCCAAAGGGCAGATCACGATTCCCGCCAAGATCAGGAGCGCCCTTTCCCTCGACAGAGATAGCCACCTCTATGTCGCCAAGGCAGGCAAACTTCTAGTGATGAAAAAAGTTGACGAACTCTCTCTGGATGAGATCTCCTCCCTGCTGCAGGCCGTTGCTTGTGAGAGAGGAGTCACCAAGGAGATCCTGATGGAGGACGCTGAGAGAATCCGTGCGCAGCTGATGGAAGAGAGAGATGTCCAAACCTAAAGTACTGCTGGACACCAACATATTCATCTCAGGGATCGTCTTCCTGGGCGGAAACGAACACAAGATACTGAAAATGGTGGAGCGCCAAGAGATAGTTCTAGTTCTACCAGAGTTTGTGATTCAGGAGTCCCTGCGAGTTTTAAGAGAGCGGTTTACTGGTTATGAGGCGCTGCTTGAAATATTTCTCTTCGATATCGACTATCTTCGGATTGAATGGGACAAATTGGAGCCCCTATTACCACTATGTAAAGATCGGATTAGAGATAAGAAGGATGCAGCCTTTCTCGCCGCCATAATCTTGGAAAAACCCGATTATGCTGTTTCCGGAGACAAGAACCTAAGAGAAGACCTCGGCGCATGCGTCGAGGCCACAGGAACAAAGATATGTACCTCAGGACAATTCCTTAAAGAATTCCTAACAAAATAAAAACCAGACTCTTGCATCCAGGATAATTCTTTAACCAAATCAAAGTATTATTTTTAATGCAATAATCTTACATTACCTCCACTTCGAGTTCTCTGAGATTAGATCATCGATAGAAGTGTAGTCCGGATAAGCATAGTGGCCTTTCGAGCCACTGATCCCGGGTTCAAATCCCGGCCAGAGCACCAACTTTCTATGGCTAGATCCGTCTTTCTCGATCTGACTTACCCTAATAGGGAAACTCTGACGCGTGATATGCCTCTATACCAGGCGTCTTCGACTTGATCCTATCTATGAATTGGGCTTTGTCCAAGGAGACAAGAATTGCATCACATTCCAAGGCAACCTTAAGGTACATGGCGTCAATGGCATATATGTCGTATTGAGAGCACAAAGGATAGGCTGAAATGCAGAAATTCTTGCTACACTCTGTTAACAACACGGGATGAATGATCAGATCCAGCTGCTTTCTCGCCTCCTCGGCTACGTCCTCGCCGACTCTTCTTGCCAGAGTCCCACAGACTTCTTGATATATTATGCTTGGTTCCGAAAGGAGAAATCTCTCTGGCACTCTACTGAGCACATCGGAGCACTTTTCGCTGTTGGGCTCATCTTCCTTGAGTGCGGCGATAAAAACATTCGAATCAAGGGTCAGCATTCGACTAGGTTGTTTCATGTCTCTTTGACTTCCTTGATTCGTCGAGAACGCTCGGCTCACCTTTCCACCTGCTCGACACTGCGTCTCTGAGCTTCAGAAAACCCTCAACTCCGCTTCTCATCTCCACAATTTCACCCTTCTCCAGTATGACCTGCTTTTGCAAATCAACAAGCTTTACCAGGAGTTCGGCCCAGGTCCTGCAGCCCAGCTCGACCTTCAACCGCTTAAGTTCCTTAAGTTTGTCTTCGGGTAGATTCTTCACCAGAATTGTCGCCAAAAAACCACCAAGAATATCTAGATAATCCAGAATATAAAGTTTATCTGTTAATTTGTTCAAACCTTTCGAGCCATCGATCCCGGTTCAAATCCCGGCTGGAGCACTTTCGTTTAGAGCTGTAACTTCCCGAAATGAATTGTTTTTAAGAAACATGACTAGCACCATCTTTTTCTTATTGGATTACGTTTGTGTCGAATGGTGCCGTTGACAAGTTCTCGAGGGTAATTGTTTACTAATATTGTTAAAAAGATACAATGGTGAGTATCTGCGATGATCGAAGACATTAAAGCGTTAACCTCGATGGTTTACGGGCTCAACATAGTCACCTGCAAGACTGGCGAGAAGATTAACGGCTTAACCGTCGCCCACGCCATGACGGTGACCTGGAATCCTCCGTCGCTGGCCATAGCCATCAACAAGAACTGGTACAGCCATCAGCTCCTCAGCGAGGGCAACTACTTCAATTTCCATGTCCTCTCGGACGATCAGCTTGAGCTCGCCAAGAAGTTCGGCTCAGGCTCCGGCCGCGACATGAACAAGTTCGAGGGCGTCGATTGGAAACTTGGAAGGAAGGGCGTGCCGGTCATTAACGGCTGCAAGGCGGTGATGCTGTGCAGAAAGATAGGTGAACTGCGCGTTGGCGACACCACGATATTCATCGGACAGATCGTGGAGTCCGAGGTGGATGGATCGAAAAAAGAACTCGTGATGGACAAGCGAGCGCTCATCGACAGCAAGTACCTTGCGTAGTGCGCGACGTTGGAGTGTTTCCTCGTATCATGAAGGATTCAGATTATCGAATTGTCTGTAATGCATCGCTATATATCTATGAATTCTATACGTTATTCGACGATCCATTTTGGTGAACGAAGGAGATCACGCGCCGGACTTTACCCTGCAGGCGGACGACGGAAGAAGGGTGTCGCTCAGCGATTTCAGAGGCAGGAGGGTCGTCCTGTACTTCTACCCTAAGGACGGCACCTTGGGTTGCACCAGGGAGGCCCAGGAGTTCAGGGACCTGATCAAGGAATTCGAGAGGGAGGACGCCGTTGTGCTCGGCGTGAGCAAAGATAGCATTCGGTCTCACCAGAAGTTCAAGCGGGAAAACGAGCTGCCCTTCACCCTCCTCAGCGACCCCGAGGGCGAGGTACTCGACCTCTACGGCGTCTGGAAGAAGAAGAGCCTCCACGGGAGGACGTTCATGGGTACGGAGCGAACCACCTTCCTCATCGACGAGAAGGGCATCGTGAAAAAGGTGTACAGAAAGGTGAAGGTGGAGGGGCATGCCCAGATCTGTCTCCTCGACCTGAAGGGAGTGTCGTGAAGTATCTCATATTCAATACACGCCAGCACTAGGGCGGCACCCTCGGAGACCTTACCGAAAAACGATCAACAGCCGATGCAGCAGTTACACTCGCGAGTTGAAGTATGGTACTCGGGTTTGAAAAGCATGGGTATCGCCCCTGCCATGAGGGAAATCGCATTGCACGCGCGCGTTGTGACAAAACTACGCGCTCGTAAAGGCATTTCTAGCGATCGCCTTTTCTCTTTATTCTATTAAAATATTATTTATTGTATCAATTCGTGTTGTTATTCATCATGATAGCTCTCTCAACGTTCAAGCAAGCTTTAAATCCGAGCCATCGGGAAGAATACTGAAAAGCGGTATGAAACTGCTGCCATTATTTTACCTTTTTTCAATCTCAAACAGTAACTTGTCCGTTTCACGCGACGACGAATCGAGTTGATCTGTTTTGACAAAGATAAACGATGATATAAAACTCAAGTTCATGTCGCTGATGACGAAAAGAGATGTCGGTGAAACCGCTGAGGCCTGCCAGCAGTGCGGTAAGTGCCCTTCGAGCTGTCCAGTGTCCAGGCATATTGAAGGATTCAATCCCCGCCAGATAATAGCGAAGGTATCTCTCGGGAAGATAGAAGAGCTCCTGAGGTCGGACATTCTCTGGACATGCTCGTCGTGCCTGAAGTGTAAAGAGAGATGTCCCGAGAACGTCTCCCCATACGACGTTATACTCGCGCTCAGGGCACTGGCCTATAGGTTAGGGTACGACTATCCGAGTGGATACGACGATTTCATAAAGGCAGTTACCGAGACTGGCGCGGTGAAGGAGCCCCAGACGGTCAGGACCAGAAACCGTGAGCGCCGCGACCGAGCCTCGCTGAAACTCCCAGATGTAAAAAGGCCGAGAGACTTGAAAAAATTCAGCGAGATCATGAACAGCATTAAAGGGGAGTGCACCCAGCCTTGAAGTTCGCCCTGTATCTGGGGTGCACGGTCCAATCGGAGCAGTTCGGATACGAGGCGTCGGTGAGAGAGGTTCTGCCTAGGCTCGGTGTGGAGCTCCACGACATTGAGGGGGTGAGCTGCTGCGGATTCCCGGTATTCAGCAGTATTTCTCCCCGTTCATGGCATTACCTTTCTGCACGTAACATGGCAATAGCGGAGCAGTTACGACTGGACCTGCTTCCGCTGTGCAACGGGTGTCAACTCTCCTTCATCGAGACAAAACATGCCCTCGAAGCAGACGAGGAGCTTAAGACATATGTCAACAGCAAACTAAGAGAGGAGGACCTGATATACACAGGTACTTCCAAGATAGTTCATATCCTTGAAGTCCTTCACGACATGATTGGCTTGGCTAGGATAAGCTCGGTCGTAAAGAGACCACTCAAGGGTTTGAAGTTCGCCACACATCCGGGTTGCCACGCAATCCGTCCTAGCAGCCTCGGCAGGCCCGATGACCCAGAGAACCCCATGAAGCTTGACAGGCTCCTCATGGCGTTGGGTGCGGAGACCATGGATTATCCGGAGAAGGTCGACTGCTGCGGATCATCACTCGCCATCGTCTCGGGGAAGACGACGCTGACGATTGCAGGTGAGAAGCTGCAGTCGGTGAAGAGGTATGGCTTTGACGGCCTAGTCATGCTCTGCCCCTTCTGCTTTAACGTGTTCGACACTAGGCAGAAGGCAATCCAGACCACCATGGGCGACAGATCTCTGGAAGTCCCTGTTTTCTATTACACGCAACTTCTAGGGCTTGCGATGGGACTGAAACCGGAAAAGCTCGGATTGGAGCTCAACCTGAGCCCCGTCGACACCGTGATAGAAAAGATTCGTGGAGGTAGCAGCTGATGGAGAAGCCTGTATTGGTTATTGGAGGAGGGATAGCCGGTATACAGGCCTCACTCGACTTGGCCGAGCGGGGGTTCACGGTCCACCTGGTTGAGAAGGCCCCCTCCCTTGGCGGGGTGACGGCGCAGCTCGAGAGGACGTTTCCGAACGTGTACTGCTCCATATGCAGCCCGCAGCTCGGTAGGACGTTCCCCAACATGTACTGCTCAACCTGCGTACTCGCGCCGAAAATGATGGATTGTTATAGGCACCCCAACATCAGGCTGCACACCCTCTCCGAAGTGATGAAGGTCACGGGCTCGGTGGGCGACTTCCACGTGAAAATACTTGAGAAGCCCAGGTACGTGGACGAGTCCAAGTGTACTGGGTGCGGGACATGCACGGAGAAGTGCCCAGTTCAGACTCCGAGCGAGTTCCAGGCCGGGTTGGGAACGAGAAAAGCGATTTACATCCCCTTCCCGCAGGCCGTGCCTCCCGTTGCAGCGATCGACAGCGAAAACTGCCTCCACCTCCGAGAGGGAACCTGCGGGGCTTGCGAAAAGGCCTGTCAATCCGGCGCCATCGACTACGAGGAGAGGCCGAGGGAGGTGGATGTCGATGCGTCCTCCATAATCGTTGCGACGGGCTTCGAACTCTTCAACCCACAGAAGATCGGCGAGTACGGCTACGGGAGGTTCGCCAACGTCATCACAGCGATCGAGTTTGAGCGGCTTGCATCGACCTCTGGACCAACAGGCGGAAGGCTGGAAAGGCCTTCTGATGGGAAGATCGCTCGTCGCATAGCCTTCGTACAGTGCGTGGGCTCCAGGAGCCATAGGATAGGATATCCGTATTGCTCCAGCGTCTGCTGTATATACGCCTCCAAGGAGGCGGTCCTCGTCAAGGAGCGCGATCCGGATTCAGAAATCACAGTCTTCTACATCGATCTCAGGGTATTCGGCAAGGGCTTCCAACAGTTCATTAGCGAGGCCCAGGATAGCTGGGGCGTCAAATACATCAGAGGCAGACCCGGAGAGATAAGGGAGAACCCCCTGACGAGGGATCTGGTGATCTGGTACGAGGACACCGATAAGAGCAAGGTCGATGAAGCAGAGGCGGACCTCGTCGTCCTATGCACGGCGATGATCCCAAGGCTCGAGAACAAGAAGTTGGCGGAAGCCCTCGGCGTTGAGCTCGACGAGTTCGGCTTCTTCAAGGTTCAGGACCCCATTTCGAACCCCAATGAGACGAGCGTACCCGGCATATACGTCTGCGGATTCTGTCATGGCCCCAGGGACATACCTGAGTCGGTCACCGAGGGAAGCGCGGCCGCGGCTAGAGCCGCCGAGGAAACCCATAGGGCGGTCGTTGGCTTGGAGGGCCGATGATGAGCAAAGAAATGATACTTCCCCGCGCAGGCGTCTTTGTCTGCTACTGTGGCACCAACGTAGGAGGCGTTGTTGATGTTCCATCCGTCGTCGAATACTCAAAGACATTACCTGGCGTAGTATACGCCGACGCGAGCGTGTACGCGTGCTCATCCGATGGCCTAAACAGGATGAAGAAGGCGATTCAAGAACACAAGCTGGACAGGGTGGTCGTCGCCGCCTGCACGCCACGGACCTACGAGCCGCTGTTCCAATCCGCCATCGAGGAAGCGGGCCTGAACAAGTACATGTTGGAGATGGCTAACATCCGCGAACAGTGCAGCTGGGTCCACATGGATAAGCCCGAGGCTGCGACGGAGAAGGCGAAGACCCTCGTCGGGATGGCGGTGGCGAAGGTCAGCCTACTCAAGCCCCAAGAGGAACCCGAGGCGGGGATCAACCCAACTGCTCTTATCATCGGTGGGGGCATAGCCGGGTTGACATCGGCCCTCTCCCTCGCGAATCAGGGATTACGAGTTCACCTGGTGGAGAGGGAAGCCGAGCTCGGCGGTCTGCTCAGGTGCCTGAACAAGCTGTTTCCTCTGGAGCGAGACTGCTCGGAGCTTCTAAGGTCGAAGATCGAATCGGTCGTGTCCAACCCGAACATCAGGCTCCACACATCTTCAACTATCAAATCCGTCAAAGGGTTCATCGGAAACTTCGATGTGGAGATAGAATCTCGGCGGGGCGATGTCGAGAGTCTCGAAGCCGGGACGATAATCGTAGCCACCGGCGCAACCAACTTCGAGCCCGCGGGTCTGTACGGCTATGGGAGTGATGAGAGGATCATCACCCAGCTGCAGCTGGAGGAGAGGTTTAAAAATGGTAGGCTCGAGGGCATCGGCACCGTCGTGATGATCCAGTGCACGGGCTCGCGGAACAGGGAGCGGCCCTACTGTTCCAGGATATGCTGCACAGAGGCCATCAAAAACGCTCTTCTCCTCAAGGAGTCCGATGCAGGCAGGGACGTCTTCATCCTCTACAGGGATTTCCAGTCGTACGGACTCCAGTACTCATCGCTGGAGTGGAGGGCGAAGAAGCAGGGAGTTAAGCTGATGAGGTATCTACCGGAGAATCCGCCCGAAGTTGTCCCGAAAAAGGACGCCATCGTGGTCAATGTCCTCAGCCCCCTACTCAACGAGACGATAACCTTGGAGGCCGATCTGCTCGTACTCTCAACGCCGATGATACCGGCGACGGGAACTAGGGAGTTAGCCCAGATGTTGAAGGTTCCTCTGGACTCCAACGGATTCTATAAGGAGACCAACGTCGGTCTTAGCCCCATCGAATTCGCCACCGATGGAGTATACGTCTGTGGGATGGCTCATAGCCCTAAGGATATAGGCGAGAGCATCCTGCAAGCGCTCGGTGTCGCTTCAAGGGCTGCGATACCGATGGCGAGAGGCAGGCTGAGAACCTCAGCCATCACGGCGGAGGTTGACGAGAGAAAATGCAGCGGGTGTGGAACCTGCGCCGAGCTCTGCCCCTACAAGGCCATCAGGAAGGATGAGAAGGGCATTGCACGGGTTATCAGGGTCCTCTGCAAGGGCTGCGGCCTATGCGGGGCGAGCTGTCCCGATGGCGCCATAACGATACCCAATTACACGAACGAACAACTGGAGGCGCAGTGTTCAGCCGCCCTGGGGAGGGTTGCCAATTGAAGGAGTTCGAGCCGCGCATCGTCTGTTTCCTCTGCAAGTGGTGCAGCTACACCTGCGTTGACCTCGCGGGCGTCGGCAGGGTGCAGTACCCGCCCAATCTTCTTGTGGTGCGGGTGTTGTGTAGCGGACGGATAGATCCCGCCCTCGTCCTCGGTGCTTTAGCCGTAGGCATTGACGGGGTCGCGGTCACTGGGTGCAACATAGGCGGCGTCAATTGCGTCGCCGGCAACCCGCAGACCAAGAGGAAATTCTCCCTCACGGAAAGGCTGGTAAAGAAGGGTGGACTCGAACCCGGGAGGCTCATGCTCGACTGGGTGTCGGCGTCGGATGGACAGAGGTTCGCCACAACGATGGGGAAGTTCACGGAACAGGTCAGGAAGCTGGGTCCCTCCCCGCTGTCCGGGGATTCGCCGGACCCTAACCTGCTACTGAACGTACGGGCCGCCAGGGCCGCGGCCGAGGACTTCAGGCTTAGGGCGCTGGTCGGGAAGGAAGAGAAGGTGATAACCGAGGGTAACGTATACGGCGACAGGCTTACGCAGGAGGAGTACGACGAGAAGATGGCCGAGGCGGTCGAATCCGAATTTGAGCGCCATAGGATACGCCTCGCCCTCCTAGAGGAGCCGACCTCCGTTAAGAAGCTCTCCGAGATACTGGGAATGGAGCCGCGAAAAGTTCTGAGACACATAGTTGTCATGCGCCAGCGGGGCTGGGTAGATGTCCGAGATATACAGGGTGCTTCCCCAATCTACAGGGCTCAGGAGGTGCCGCTGTGATGAGCAAAGTTGGCGCCGTGATGGTGGTCGGGGGAGGCATAGCAGGCATACAGGCGAGCCTCGACCTCGCCGACTCCGGCTTCAAGGTTCACCTGCTGGAGAAGCTGCCGAGCATCGGCGGCGTCATGACGCAGCTGGACAAGACCTTCCCGACTAACGACTGCGCCATGTGCATCCTCGCCCCCAAGCTCGTCGGCGCCGGCAGGCACCCGAACATCGACCTCATCTCGTACACGGAGCTGAAGCGGGTTGAGGGCGCCGAGGGAAACTTCACGGTAACCCTAAACAAGCGGGCGAGGCGCATCGACCCGAAGAAGTGTACAGGCTGCGCCGTGTGCGCCCAGAAGTGCCCCGCCTCCGCCATCGACGAGTACAACGCGGGCTTAGGAGAACGGCACAGCGTCTACATCCGCTTTCCCCAAGCGGTGCCCCTCATCTTCACAGTCGACAAGGAGAAGTGCCTGGGCTGCGGCATCTGCGCCGAGGTGTGCAAGGCCGGCGCCGTCAACTACGACGAGACGGACACCGAGCTGGAGCTCAGCGTTGGCTCCATCATACTCGCCCCGGGGTTCGAGCCCTTCGACCCGAGCGCCATCAGCGAGTACGGCTACGGAAGGTACCCGAATGTCGTGACGAGCGTCGAGTTCGAGCGAATCCTCAGCGCCACCGGCCCGTACGGCGGCGTCATCATGAGGCCGTCGGACGGCGAGCTGCCCGAGAAGGTCGCGTTCATCCAGTGCGTCGGCTCCCGGGACGAGAGGGTCGGCAACCCGTACTGCAGCGGCGTATGCTGCATGTACTCCATCAAGGAGGCCGTCATCGCCGAGGAGCACAACCCCGGGCTGAAGCCGACGATCTTCTTCATGGACATCCGCGCATTCGGCAAGGAGTTCGACGACTACTACACGCGCGCCGAGGGGGAGCACGGCGTCAGGTTCGTCCGATGCAGGGTGTCCAACACGGACGAGGAACCGGACACCCACGACCTCTACGTCACCTACGAGGAGGACGGCGAGGTGAAGCGGGAGAAGTTCGACCTGGTCGTCCTCTCCGTCGGCATGAGGCCCCCCATCGACGCGCAGAGGCTGGCGGACACACTGGGCATAGAACTCAATGAGCACGGTTTCTGCAAGACGGATCCGTTCGCGCCCCTCGAAACGACGCGGCCCGGCGTCTACGTCTGCGGCGCCTTCGCCTCGCCGAAGGACATCCCCGACAGCGTGGCGCAGGCGAGCGGCGCGGCGTCGAAGGCGGCTAGGGCCATCGCCAGCGAACGAGGCACCCTCGTCGCCAACGTCGAGTACCCGCCCGAGAGGTCCGTCGAGGGCGAGGAGCCCAGGATCGGCGTCTTCGTCTGCCACTGCGGCATCAACATCGGCGGCGTCGTCGACGTGCCCGCCGTGATGGAGTACGCGAGGACGCTCCCGAACGTCGCGTACGCCGAGCAGAACCTGTACACATGCTCGCAGGATACCCAGGACAAGATCACAGAGAAGATCATCGAACACCGGCTGAATAGGGTCGTCGTCGCTAGCTGCACGCCACGCACACACGAGCCCCTGTTCCGCGCCACCCTCCAGTTCGCTGGCCTAAACCCCTACCTCTTCGAGATGGCAAACATCCGTGACCAGTGCAGCTGGGTCCACATGCGCGAGCCGGAGGCCGCGACGGAGAAGGCGAAGGGCCTCGTCAGGATGGCCGTCGCCAAGGCGAGGCTCATCCAGCCGCTCCAGAGGCCGAAGGCTTCCGTGACTCAGTCCGCGCTCGTCGTCGGCGGGGGCCTGTCCGGCATGACGGCAGCCCTCGAGATCGCCGATCAGGGATACGAGGTCCACCTAGTGGAGAAGGAGAATGAACTCGGGGGGAACCTCAGAAGGATAAAATACCTTCTGGAAAGGGATGATCCCAGTGAAAGGCTCAGGGAACTCATCGCCAGGGTCAAGGGCAACGGGAAGATCAAGCTTCACCTAGCCACGCAAATAGGCGATGTCCACGGCTACGTCGGGAACTTCGAAACCGCTCTACTGAGCCAATCCGGTGAAGAGACCGTGAAGCACGGCGTCGTCATCATCGCGACGGGCGGGGTCGAGTACAAGCCCAAGGAATACTCATATGGCTTAGATGAGAGGGTGATGACGCAGCTTGAGCTGGAGGAGAAACTCGCCGACAGTCGTTTCAAACCTGAAAGCGTCGTTATGATCCAGTGTGTTGGCTCCCGCTGCGAGGAGCGGCCCAACTGCTCAAGGATCTGCTGCAGCGACGCCGTCAAGAACGCCCTGAAGGTCAAGGAGGTCAACCCGGACGCCGCCGTCTTCGTCCTCTACAAGGACATGCGCACGTACGGCTTCAAGGAGGACTACTACAGGGAGGCGGCTGGAAAGGGTGTCCTCTTCATCCGATACGACGACGAGCACAAGCCGGAGGTGACCAACGACGGCGGACACCTCAGGGTCGAGGCGCTCGACCCCGTGCTGGGCGAGAAGGTCGTCGTCGAGCCGGACGCCGTCGTGCTCAGCGCCGGGGTCCTTCCGGCGCCCGACAACCTGCGGCTCGCGGGGCTCCTCAAGGTCCCTCTCAGCAAGGACGGGTTCTTCCTCGAGGCCCACATGAAGCTGAGGCCACTCGACTTCGCGACGGATGGCGTCTTCCTGTGCGGGCTCGCCCACGGGCCGAAGTCCATCGACGAGAGCATAAGCCAGGCCTGCGGTGCCGCGGCGCGGGCGATTACGATCCTGTCGAAGCCCACGCTGGAGATGGAGGGTGCTATCGCCAGAGTTAACGAGGATCTCTGCTCAGGGTGCAGGATGTGCGAAGGGGTTTGCGAGTTCGCCGCCGTCGAGATGGTCGACGAGGCGGGTAAGGTGCACTCCCACGTCATCGAGGAGATCTGCAAGGGCTGCGGCGTATGCGGCTCGACATGCCCGTCCGGCGCCATCAGCCTCGGCGGCTTCACCGACGGCGCGATACTGTCACAGGTGCGCGCCGCATTCGCGGAGGCGAAGGCATGACCGGGTTCGAGCCGCGCATCGTCGGTTTCCTCTGCAACTGGTGCAGCTACGCGGGCGCGGACCTGGCCGGCGTCAGCCGGTTCCAGTACCCGCCGAACCTGAGGGTGATTCGCGTCATGTGCAGCGGCAGGGTCCACCCCGCCTTCATCCTCGAGGCATTCAAGGACGGGGCGGACGGCGTCCTCGTCGCCGGCTGCCATCCGCCGAACGACTGCCACTACATCTCAGGGAACCTGAAGGCGGAGAGGCGCGTGGCGATGCTGAAGGCGCTCATGACCCAGCTCGGGCTCGAGGCCGAGAGGCTGAGGCTCGAGTGGATCTCGGCGGCCGAGGGGGACAAGTTCGCCAAGGTCATCAGGGAGATGGTCGCCGACCTGAAGGGGTTGGGGCCCAGCCCGCTGAGGATCGCCCCCGCTGTGATGGGTGGGGAGGGCAACTGAGTTGACTGAAAAAGACCAGATCAGGATATCACAGAAGAACATCGAATTCCGGAAGCGGCTGCTGTCGAGGCCAGGCGCCGAGAGGCTAATGAGCTGCTACCAGTGCGGTACGTGCACGTCCGACTGCCCCGTCGCCAAGCGCGTCGACGAGTTCAGGCCCAGGCAGATCGCGCGTCTCGGCATGTACGGCCAGAAGGATCGACTGCTGGGCGGGGACACGATCTGGCTCTGCGCGGGCTGCTACACGTGCTACGAGCGCTGCCCAGAGAAGGTTCGGGTCTCCGAGATCGTGTCTGCATTACGGGGCATGGCGGTCGAGGAGGGGCTCCTTCACCCGACCTACAGGGCGCTGATGAAGAGCATATCCGACATGGGCTACATCTACGAGATCGGGGAGTTCGAGAACGAGATGCGGGAGGAGGATGGGCTCCCCCAGGCGCCTGAGCCGGGGGTAGAGGAGATCAGGGCGATACTCAGGAAGACGGGCTTCGACAGGGTCACGGGGAGGGAATGAGACGAGGTACGCGTTCTTCGCCGGCTGCACGACGCTCGCCAGGCTCGGAGGCTACGAGCTGTCAACGCGCAGGGTGGCGCAACGTCTTGGCATAGAGCTGGTAGACATGCCTGGCTCGAGCTGCTGCGGAACCACCTACCTCGAGGCGCTCGACCATAAAACCGCACTCTCGGTGGCCGCGCGCAATCTCTGCATAGCTGAGGAGATGGGGCTGAACGTCGTCACCGTCTGCAACGGCTGCACCGAGGTGCTGACCAAGTCCAACAAGGCGCTCAAGGAGGACCCGGACCTCAGGTCGGAGGTGAACGCAGTGCTGGCAGACACGGGGAGACAGTTCAGGGGCTCCGTCGAGGTCAAACACCTCGTGAGGGTCCTCAAGGAGGACGTCGGCCTCGACAGGATCAGGGCCGAGATAAAACGACCGTTCCACGGGCTCAGGATCGGCGCCCACTACGGCTGCCACCTGCTCAAGCCGTCGGACGTGATGGCGTTCGACGATCCCAACGCGCCGACGGCCCTCGACGAGCTCATCGACGTGACCGGCGCGAAAAGCGTGGCTTACCCCAACAAGCTGGAGTGCTGCGCCGGCCCCATCATGGGCGTGCGGGAGAAGGTGACGTGGAGCGTCGGGCTGGAGAAGGTCGAGACCGTGAAGAAGTACGCCGACGCGATGGTCACCGCCTGCCCGTTCTGCTACCTCACCTACGAGCGGTGCCAGCTCATGTCGGAGAAGTCGCCGGACGTGCCGATCGTCCACTACCCTCAGCTCCTCGGACTCGCCCTAGGCCTGGGCTACGAGGAGCTCGGGATCGACAAGAACAGGATCGACGCGTCGATCCTGACGAAGTTTCTGGAGGGATGAGGTTGGACAAGCTGAAGATCGGCTTCTACTGGGCCGCGAGCTGCGGCGGCTGCGAGATCGCCGTCCTCGACCTCAACGAGAAGATCCTGGACGTGCTCAGCGTCGCCGACGTCGTTTTCTGGCCCGTCGCCATGGACATCAAGTATAAAGACGTCGAGGCGATGCCCGACGGCCACATGGACGTGTGCTTCTTCAACGGCGCCGTGCGCACCGAGGAACAGGAGGCGCTGGCGAAGCTCCTGAGGCGGAAGGCCAAAGTCCTCGTCGCCTTTGGCGCCTGCGCACACCTTGGCGGCGTCCCCAGCCTGGCCAATCTGGCTGACAGGAGCCAGGTCTTCGACCGCGCCTTCCTGCGTTCGTCCTCGACCGTCAACACCAAGAAGCTCGTCCCAGAGACAAGGATCGACGTGGGAGATGGCGCTATGACCCTGCCCAAGTTCTACGATACCGTGATGGCCCTCGACCAAGTGGTGGACGTGGACTATTATCTGCCGGGCTGCCCGCCGCCTGTGAAGCTCATCGAGGAGGCGGTCCAGGCCATCGCTGGGAACAGGCTTCCGCCCAAGGGCTCCGTACTGGCGCCCCTGAAGTCCGTATGCGACGATTGTTCAAGAGAACGCGAGGAGAAGAAGATCGCCGAGATCAAGCGGGTCATCAATTTCGAGCCGAGCAAGGACAAGTGCCTCCTGGACCAGGGGGTCATATGCATGGGGCCCGCGACCAGGGGCGAATGCGACGCCCACTGCCTGAACGCGAACATGCCATGCACGGGCTGCGGAGGCCCCTGCCCAGAGGCCATGGAGCAGGGGGCCTCAATGATCTCCGCGCTGTCGACGGTGCTCGGCCTCGCCTCGGAGAAGGAGGAGGGCTTCGAGGCCGAGAAGCTCGTGGAGCAGATCCTTGACCCGGTCGGAACGTTCTACAAGTACGGCTTGGCCGCTTCGATCATCAACAGGAGGATGATGGGAAATGAAGACGGTGACGATTGACCCGATCACCAGGCTCGAGGGCCACGGCAAGATCTCCATCTTCCTTGACGACGACGGGGACGTCTCGAACGCCTACCTCCAGGTTCCTGAGCTGCGGGGCTTCGAGAGGTTCTGCGAGGGTCGCAGGGCTGAGGACATGCCCATAATCACCCCGCGCATCTGCGGCGTCTGCCCCGTCGCCCACCACATGGCCTCCACCAAGGCGCTGGACGCCGCCTACTCCGTGCAGCCGACCGAGACGGCGAAGAAGCTGCGGGAGCTACTGTACGCCGGTTACCTCATCTACGACCACACGCTCCACTTCTACTTCCTGGGCGCCCCCGACTTCGTCGTCGGGCCCAGCGCTCCGCCGGCCGAGCGCAACATCTTCGGCGTACTGAAGAAGGTCGGCCTCGACGTCGGCAGGGAGGTCATCAGGCATCGGGCGTACGGCCAGAGGATCACAGAGATCCTCGGCGGCAAGGCGACGCACCCGGTCTGCGGGCTGCCCGGCGGCGTATCGAAGGGGCTGAGCGAGGACGAGCGACGGGAGATCGAGGAGATGGCGCGCTCCTCAATCAAGTTCGCCCAGTTCACGCTAGGGGTCTTCGACGACGTCGTGCTGAAGAACAAGGCCTACGTCGACCTGATCCTCAGCGACCCGTACCAGCTGCGCACCTACAACATGGGCATCGTCGACGGCGACAACAGGGTCAACTTCTACGACGGCGCCATCCGGGTGACAGACCAAAGCGGAAGGGAGTGCGATCGGTTCGAGGGCAAGGACTACCTCGATCACGTCGCCGAGCACGTGGAGCCGTGGACCTATTCGAAGTTCACCTACCTGAAGAAGGTCGGCTGGAATGGGCTGACCGACGGCCCAGAGAGCGGAGTATACCGCGTAGGCCCCCTAGGAAGGCTGAACGCAGCCGAGGGTATGTCGACTCCCCTTGCGAACGACGAGTACAAGCGGATGTTCGACACCCTGGGAGGGAGGCCGGTCAACTCGACACTCGCCTATCACTGGGCCAGGCTCGTCGAGCTCCTGTACGCCACCGAACGCGCCGTGGAGCTGGCCACCGACCCAGATATCACGGGAACTAAACTCAGGAACCCGGTTGGAGATCCTGGAGAAGGTGTCGGCGTCGTCGAAGCGGCGCGCGGCACCCTCTTCCACCACTATAAGGTCGATGAAAGGGGCCTGATCGAGAAGGTGAACCTGATCGTGGCGACCACTAACAACTACTCGGACATCTGCATCTCGATCAGGGACGCGGCGAAGGGCCTAATCAAGGGGGGCAGGGTCGACGACGGTCTCCTCAATATGGTGGAGATGGCGTACCGCGCGTACGATCCGTGCTTCGGCTGCTCGACCCACGCCCTGCCGGGAGAGACTCCCCTCGTCGTCGATATCTACGACAGCGGGCGCAACCTGCTCCGCAGGCTGGAAAGGAACACCGCTTGAGGTTCATGGTCATCGGCATCGGAAATCTCCTCCGGGCCGATGACGGCGTGGGCGTTCACGTCGTCAGGAAGCTCAGGGAGACGAGGCCCGACATCGATGCCGTCGACCTGTCAACGGCGAGTATCGAGATGCTCGAGTTCATCAGGGGCGGCGATCGGGTCGTCATCGTCGACGCCACGAAGACGGGCGCCGAGCCCGGCACGATCCACCGCATCGCCCCCGAGCAGCTGAGGAAGAGCAGCTTCACGTTCTCACACGGGCTCAACCTCTTCGGCGTGCTCATCCTCGGGCAGCAGCTCTATCCCGAGGAGATGCCCAAGGAGATCGTCATACTCGCCGTCGAGGCCGAGGACGTGGACTCCTTCGGCACGGAGCTGACAGAGAAAGTTCAGGCGGCCGTTCCGAAGATCCTGAAGATCATCGTCGACGAGTTCGAAAAAAACTGATATGTGCCTTCTGAGGCTTGTATCTGAGGCAATATTCTCCAATTCGCCAATTACTCATTTTTTAAACGATGGGAAAGGCCAGTGATCGATGCTTTAACATTTTTTTGATAGCCAGTTTCACCTGTCCGATACGTTAAATAGTTGTCCGCGTCCATTCGTGGTAAAGTAGTGGTGAAATAGATGCTCCAATTCCCATATCTAACGATCAGATCGACGATCTTAGGCGGCTTATTCTCAGAACACTGAACGATAACCAGATTCTGATCCTGTCCCACGTCGAGGTTAGCGGTGGGGTAGATGCCGATCGTCGCCTCGATGTGGGGGCGCGATGTGCGTTCCTGCTCGTTCGATTTTCGGGCTTGGGCGGGGTCTTTAGGAATATTTTAATGTCGATGGGTGGAGATCTCCTCGCGACGCGGGCGGGGGTTCCCGAGTGGCCAAAGGGGTCAGGCTTAGGACCTGATGGTCAGTCCTCCGTGGGTTCGAACCCCACCCCCCGCACCACTTATAGTGGTTTTTTTTATCGTTAGTGATGAGTGGAGCTTGCTTTTTTATGGTGGCGAGTTCGTCGGGTTTTCGTCTTCGGTGATGGGGGCTTTCGCCCTCCGTCCGCCGGCGCGTCGGGGGGTCATGGGGTGGGTTTTGCCCCTGTTCGGGCTCGGGGGGCGGGGTGCTTCGTGGTTTTCGGTTGTGGTCGCTCACGGACTGCGGTTCTGAGGGGGTCGGGCGTGGGCTCCGGGGTGCCGTGGCCGACTGGCGGGGGAAGGTTTGATCCCGGAGGTGGCCGGCGCCCTCGTTGCGGGAGGGGGGAGGGGTTCGGGGGATGGTTTTCGGAGCGTCTATAAGGGTCGAGGTGGGCTGGGTCCGGCATGGATGGCAGGAACAGGCGCGACGTCCGCGTGGGGGACGAGGTCGACGTCGTCCTCAAGCGGGATCATGGGACGGGCACGCTCACCAGGGGCGTCGTGAGGGAGATCCTGACCAACAGCGCCTTCCACGCCCACGGCGTCAAGGTCCGGCTCACCGACGGCAGGGTGGGACGCGTGAAGGCGATCGTCCCGTCATGACCCCGAAGACGCATGATCGTGGGAATGACGAAGGTTCGCAGGGGAACATCAGTAGCCCAAAACACCAGGCATCTCGGGGTGATAGAGGGCATAACCGTAGAACGCTCCCTAAACATCATCTTTCGGGGATTACAACACCATACATTCTCGCAAATTTTAGACATATAATAGCACTTTAAAATGATGCATCCCACGATTTTGAACCTCCCACCATAATAATTGTGTCGCTCAGTCTTCGCCCAAGCTCCCTTATTGCCCATTATACCTCACGCATGATTAGACCTTAGATTAGTAACCCATATCTTTTAACCATTCCTAAATCTATTATTCGGTTTGAATTACGCATATACTTATTAAATCGATTTACCTTAAAGATCCACCTAAGATTTACTCTTTCAATGGTAATGGCATGGTTGATAAGGTTGAGATGCTTTATTTAATAACTTTTTAATTTGGTCGTACATTCCCCCTTCATCCTCAACGCCGTCGTATTACACAGAAAAAATTTTATTTTACATTATAATGACATATAATGGGTATCCCAAAAATAGGCTGTGAAATGTTGTCTGATCCTGATCTTATCGAAATGCAAAGCCTATCTGAAGAAGATTTCACGAAAAAATATGTTATTCCAATGTTTGAAGAAAGAGGGTATGATCGTGTTATTTATAATCACGGTCAGAGAGAACATGGAAGAGATCTCGTTGCTTTTAAAACGGATTCTTTTGGTTTACAAGAATTAATTGGTGCTCAAATTAAAATTGGTAATGTGGATGTGAATATGGCTCCTGATTTAATTACAGATGCTATACAAGCATTAATAACACCGTACTATGATTTAGTAACAAATATGAATGTAAGAATTCAAAAATTTTTTATAATAACTTCAGGTAAGTTTACAGATCCTTGTAAAGAAGAGTTATGTGCTGGGACTTCTGAATTATATGCAGTAGTTAAAATGATGGAGGGTGAAGAAGTATTAAGAAGGGTAAAATTTGTCATATCTTCTTATATGACATTTTCTAAAGCTGATAAATTAATGAGCGATATCACCATATATGCTTTATCTGAAGATAAAGAATTTTTGGAAAAAGTAGATAAAATGTTAATAGGGTTAGTACGAGATTTAGGTGTTTCACCCTTACAATGTATTGAAACTCTTCCAAAATTATTAATTGCTGATCCAGATGTTAAATCTAAATTAGATGGAAAAGATTTTTTAGATAGAAACAATGTTTTACATTGGTTTTCAATAAGATTAATTATTAAGGCTTGGCAAGTATATGGAAAATCAAAAAAGTTTAGTGTTTTGGAGAGTATAGAAGATGTCAATTGAGAATGATTTGACAGAAATAGAATTAAAATTATTTCTTGAATCCAGAAGTAAAACAATTGAGGAAATATCGAAAATATATAATATGGACCTTAAGGAAATTTCCGAGATTATTGAACGAGCAAAAGGTAAAATACTTGAAACGTCTGTAGAAATTAAAGAAGGGGATAGTTTTCTTCCTCGCCCTGTAGCATATAGATTAGAAGAAAAAATAGGTGAACCACAATTAGGTACTATGAAAGTTGGTAGTAAAATTCTCGAAATGCTAAGTAAAGGTATCTATACAGCACCATGGAATTCTTTAAAAGAATTGATAAATAATTCATTTGATGCTGATGCTGAAAAAGTTGATATTAACTATATTAAAAATGAAAAAAAATTAATTATAAAAGATACAGGTATTGGAATGAATTATAAGGATTTTGATGAAAATTTTACTTTTATAGTAAGATCTAGCAAAAGAGACTTTGGAGATTATTCTAATAAATATTCTAGACCTTTAATTGGAAAAATTGGAATAGGGTTTATAGCTGTTTCAGAATTATGTGATAAAATAATTATAACATCATCAAAAGAAAATTCTGATATATATTTTATTGCTACTATAGATTTTTCCAAAATAATTTCAAAAGAACATGAAAAAAAAGAATTTTACGAAGTTAGTCAATTTACACTAACTAATTATAAGAAAAAAAATATATCTGACCATTATACAATAATAGAATTAATTAATTTAAAGCAGAATTTTATTGATATTTTAGAAAATAACTCAGAAGATCCAACTATTATATTATTAGAATATAAACCTAAAAATTATGAAGAACTCATTTCTAATATCAATAAATCAAAAAGCGTAAGATCATCTTTAGGTCCATACTGGGAATTTATAATAAACCTTTCAAACATTATACCCGTAAAATACTTAGATAATGGTCCAATATCTTTTGAAAAGATAAAAGATATTAAAAAAGGGGAACTAGAAAAATTAAATCTTACTAAAAATATAATTGAAAATATACAAAAGAAATTAATTAGTTATAATTTTATTGTAACATTTGATGGTCTTGAATTAAAAAAGCCCATCCTTTTACCTCATCAAGAAGAAGTCATAAGACATGGTGTAGATTATTATTTAATACCCGTAAAAGATAAAATAACCATAAAAAATGAATTTAACGAAACAGATATTATTTACCATGGTTATTTTTATAACCAAAGAACCCGTATACTACCAGAAGAATTAAGAGGATTTATTATAAGAATTAAAAATGTGGCTATTGGGGGGGCAAGTCAAAATTTTTGGGGTCACCCATATCCAGGTGATACTACTTATTTCTTACAAACTTACGGCGAAATTTATATAGAATCAGGATTGGAAGACGCTATGAATATTGATCGGAGCACATTTAAAACAACTCATGATGAATTTTACCGTTTCCAAAACGTTATACATAAATTTTTACGAAAAGAAGTTTTTCAGCAAGCAAAAACGATGTATAAATTAAGAAGAGAGGAAAAATCAGAATTTAAAGATATAGAACGAGAAAAAGCTAGAACTGAAAGTATAGAAGAATATTTCGGACAAAATTATATTTTAAGCGAGATACGTAATTTTAAAGACCCTCCAGCTAAACTAGATGAAAAAAACGAAATGATAATTATAAATCAATTGTCAACACCTATAATAGCATATAAAAAAGAAGACAGATATCTTTTACAAGATGTATCTATTGCACTAGAATATATTTTAAAAGATTTACAAGATAAAGACAAAATAAGGGAAAAGTTTTGGACGGTATTAAACTCGATTACAAAATATCGTTAATATTTTTCCATAGAGGTTTATTCTTCCATTCTTCAGGTACTTTCGCTACTTTTTCATTTCCGTTTGGAACCCAAATGGGCTTTTCTATCGGTCTAATTTTTAAAGTTCCTTTGAAATAATCGTTTATTCTTTTAAATGCTATATCCGTATATATTTTCTCTCTATCAACGCCTATGACATTTCTATTATTTTTGATTGCTGCAATCATACTCGAACCAACACCAACAAATGGATCGAACACGATATCATTTTTATTTGTTAAAGCCAATATTAATCGTTCAATCAATGCTATTGGGAATTGACAGGTATGTATTGTTTTTTCCACATGTCTCGCTTTTACGTTCGGAATATACCATATTTCTCTATCCCAGTCATTTTGAATTATACTCCATACATCTGACGGATTTTTTCCTTTGGGATTTCCAGAAGGTTTACCCTTTTTCTTCCCCTTATAAGCTATTTTCCCTGGATATTTCTGTGGTTCACGAACGTTATCTAAATTGAAAATATAATCATCTGTCTTTGTAAACCATAATAATATTTCATATCTTCCTGAAAATTTTCTACTTGCATGATATCCATGTCCATAATTCCATATTATTCTATTTCTTAATTTTAAATTAAATTCTTTAAAAATTTCATAGAAATAATAGTCTAAAGGAAAAACTTCACCGTCTTTCACATAATTCCCTATTTCCCAACATAAACTTCCCTTATCAGATAAGCATTCAATTAATTTATTTATTATACATTTATTCCATTCAAGATATTCATTAAATTTTTTCTTTTTTTCATAAGGTTTTCCTATATTATATGGAGGAGAAGATATGATTAAATTTATAGTATTTTTTGGAATGTTACCAATAACATCTTCAATATCATTATTTATTAACAATATATCTTTTCCTGATGAATAATTTATATCATAACATAAAATTTTATTATTTAAAAATGATTCCGTGGGAAAGATAACCATATTATCTTTGCTGAAAGTTTTACGAACTTCGTCGCTCATGAGGATATATTAATTAAAATATTATTTAAAATATTTCTCAAGCACACGCATTGATAGGGATCCCCTCGCGCGCGAGAGCTTAGCGAACATGGATGGTGAGTGTTGAACCCTTCTACGGGAGTTCGAGTCTACCTTTAATCTATCTTGCTAACTGATAGGCGCGCGCGTCCCGAGTGGCCAGAGGTGTCGGGCTCAGGACCTGATGGACGAGTCCTACGGGGGGTCGAACCCCACCCCCCGCACCTATGAGATAATTTCAGGACAGTCACTGGAAACCCTTTAGGAAAATGCTTTAAGACTTCAACTCTCTTAAATCTTAGGTGAGGACCCTTGGCTGGCGAATTGGCTGTCGATGAGGACTTCCTGTGGTTCGCGGAGCATCCCGAGGACTTCGAGAGATACAGGGGGAAGCACGTCGCCATCTGGAAGAGGCGCGTAATTGGCCATGGAGAGTCTGCGAAGGAAGCGTATGAGATGGCCAAGAGTGCCTATCCTGAATCCGAGCCAACCTTGACCTACATACCGATAGAGGAAGAGATCATCCTTTGAGGGAAATTTTCTTCCCGTGTCGAGGAGCGTTTCCTGCCTCTAAAAGTTTCACTCCACTTCCACCGTATCTGTCTCCTCGACCGGCTCTATGACGATGCGCTTTCCCTCGGTGTAGATGTCGACCTCGTCCCCTATCCTCGCGCCGGCGGCCCTCATCACGTCCTCGGGCAGGTATACGGCGGCCATCCTCCCCGCCACGCTGATCTTCCTCCGGAGCTTCAGCGGCTGGACGGCCGCCTCGATCCTCCTCTTCAGCTTGCCGTACTCCTCCAGGGCGATGGTCTCCTCCCCGCACACGGGGCACCGTAGCGCCTTGACGCCCCTGACGATCACTCCCCTGTACTCGTAGTCGATCTCCACCTCTCGGAGCTCCGCGTCGTCGTTCACGCACCTCTCCATCCTTTCACCTCCCTCTGGTCACGGTCTTGATTACGACCTTCTCCGGGGACTCGGCGCAGATGGCGACGTACACGCTCCTCCTCATCCTCAGCACGTACCGCGCCTTATGCTTCCCCTCGGGGGTGCGCTCGCCCTCCCTGATTATCCTCTCGATGTCCTGGGGGTCGAGTCCGTAGCGCAGTGCCCGCTCGGTGGCGTGTATGGTTATGTGAATTCGCCTCACACCCATCGAGCGTCCCCGACTGGATCACGGGATCGCCTCGTATATCAATATTACGGGATTATCACGTGGATCAAGTGGCCAAGGGGTCAGGCTTAGGACCTAATGGACGAGTCCTACCGGGAGGGGTCGAACCCGCCCCGGGGGCACCATCCCATTTTCACAATAATACTTGAATTTCTTTTTCAACCGTGTTAAATGGTTCAGACGCTCCAGCTCTTGTCGAGCTCTTCGAGCAAAAGGACCTGCCCCCCTTCGCTGACCTTATCGTAAAGTCTCCTGTCTGCGGTCACCATGTTCGTCGCGGTGACCTCGGCGAGGGCCAAGTAGCTGGAATCGTAAACCGATATGGTGTGCCGCCGGGCCCTGTCCGCGATGGATGCCAGAAGCTCCGTCGACGGGGGCACCAGCTCGAGGTCGATCATGAACAGCGCCTCCACATCCTCACGGAGGTCCTCATCGACAATCTCGGGGTGATATGCCAGCGCGTTCGCGACCTCGTAAACGATCAGGTCCGGTGCCATCAGGGTCAGGGCGCCCCCGATGTGTCCGTTCCTCAGCTTGATGGCCTTGTCCGATCCCTCCTCGGGGATGAACCACTTCGCCACGACCGAGGCATCGACTACGAGGGTCTGCGGAGCTCTCTCCATCTCCTTATCACCTCCACGGTGGACCAATCCTCGTGCCTCGCGAGCCTCGACCTGTTACGGTCCATGACCTCGGCGGCCTTCCTCAGCCTGTCGATATCCTTGATCCTCTGGAGTTTGCGCTCCTGAACCCAGAGCCTGAAGGCCTGGGAAGCGGCGTCGCCCACCTTCATGCCCCCCTTCACGGCCTCGCCCTTGAGGTTCCTGAACGCCTCCTCATCGACGTCCTTTATCACGATGGTCGAACCCAAATGCGCTCCCCGCCAACGATCGCAACACCAAAGTATAAAAAGTTATACTTGTAATACTTAAACAGATGCGGGCTTCGATTAAAAGTTATTACGCCGCTTCCGCCGTCTCCGGCTCCTCGCCCCGCTCCATGACGATGCGCCTTCCCTCGGTGTAGATGTCCACCTCGTCCCCTATCCTCGATACGGCTTATAAATGGCGGGGAGGAGGCAAAGGCAGTTGAGTGCATTCAAAAATTTACGAGTTCCTGCTCGGAGGAAGCCGTCGATCAAGCCAGACAATTTGACCGAATTCTCTACGATATCGAAAAAACAGCCCGCCATTACAAGGATCTCAGAGAAGAACATTTGAAATCGCTGAATAACGAGGCTAAAATCGAAATTTAAATACAAATAGTGTAAAGATCGCGTATAAGAATCACCAAATAAAAGAGGGAGAAGTGAAAGTGCACATCGGGATGGGTCACATCTGGTCGGAAACCAGCACCTTTTCACCCGTTCCAATGGATATGAAGGCTATGACGCGCGCGTGTCTTCTGGTTCGTCTCCTGAACCCCTCGATATTTTTGCTTTGAGGGCCCAAGCTAAGAAAATGATAAAAAGCGAGCCAACCCTTTTCTACTGCAATCGCGCTGAGTCGAAATTCCTGATCGAGAGGAGGCTACTGACTGAAGCATTCAAGCAACCAAGAGGTCCGCGACCACTTGCGTGCGCGTGCATTTCGCCAGGTCAAGGGCTTTTACCTCTTCATATCCGCCGAGCGGGGGCTGATGCTCTTCATGATCTCCATGGGCGCGGCCCTCCTGATCGGCGGACGCTCCGCCTGGTCGGAGGCCGCATACCTCGGGCTGATAGGCTTCTTCCTGTGGAGCGGCACAGACGCCATCAATAACATATGTGATGTGGAGCTAGACAAGGAATCAGACAGATTCCGCTCCGAGTTCACGGCCGATCTCGGCTTGGGGGGCTTCATCGTGGCTGCTCTCCTCTCCTCGATGGCCATCGGCCTGGGGATCTTCACGGGCAGACCCCTCACCACGGTCTTCATATTGCTGGGCATCCTCTTCGGAGTGGCCTACTCGGTTCCTCCCGTCAGGTTGCGACAGACCGTCTTAAAACCCCTTGTGAACAGCACGGTGGGAGCTTTCCCCGTTCTAATCGCCGCAGCTTTCTACAACGCGTTCGCGGTGGAAGCACTCACACTCGCCACGTTCATGGGCGTTGCGACCGCGGTCAACAGCCTGTGGGAAGACCTGGCAGACTATTCCTCAGACCTGAAGAGCAAGGCCAATACGTTTCTAGTCGTCCTCGGCTTCAGGAGAGGGCTTCACGCCACGATCCTGCTCGGCTACTCGCTGGTGCCATTGATGGTTCTGATCGGCCAGATGTTCCGGCTAGGGGCAATATACTACGGAATTTTTAGTGTGCTGATAGCCTTCTTGAGCCTCCACATCGTCCGAGAAAGAAGAGTCATCCTCGGAGCGGAGACAGCGGCGATGCACGAGCTGAGCTCGAGGTTGGCTAGAGACTTCGTCATAATCGCGGTTGCACAAACCACGAACTTCATGCTCGCCAGCTACCTGAAGGGTCTGTAGCCGCGCGCGACCATCAATCTAGTAGCGGTGGGAGGCAATCCGCGAAGTTTGTTTGCTCAAAGGTAGGTGCTCTTCCTCTTACTGCGTAAAACAGCGAGCGCCACTATGGCAAGGAAAATGCCGCCGGTTGCATAACCGATCGCTTGTGCTAGGACGCCTCCTCGAGAGACTAATATGATCAATGGGGCGATGAGCAGTGAAACCAAGTTAACCACTTTGATCATCGGGTTCAGTGCAGGGCCAGCCGTGTCTTTGAGCGGATCGCCCACAGTGTCACCGATGACGCTCGCCTTGTGCCTATCGGAGCCTTTGCCAGTATTCGCAGCTGGATCGGATGGCTCCGCCTCCACATCCTTTTTAGCGTTATCCCACGCTCCACCTGCGTTAGCCATGAGAACGGCCAATAGTTGCCCAGTCACGATGATGCCCGCTAGGAATCCGCCGAGGGCGAATTCGCCCATCAGGAAACCAACGACTATGGGCATTAAGACCGCTAGCAGCGCCACACTGATCAACTCGCTTTGTGCGGCGTTTGTACAGATGGTCACCACAGCCCCGTAATCGGGTTTGACAGTGCCTTCCATTACGCCTGGTTTTCGGAATTGTATGCGCACCTCTTCCACGATGAGTGATGCTGCTCTTTGCACGGCACGCAGCAGCACCGAGCTGAAGAGGAACGGCAACGCTCCACCGATCAGGATGCCGATGAACACGCGAGGGTCGGCGATATCAAGCACAATAGGATTGGCGGTGCCAGCCGACAGCTGCAAGGTCTCTAGATAAGAGCCGAAGAGACTGACGGCAGCGATGACAGCCGAGGCGATGGCAATGCCTTTAGTGATGGCTTTGGTCGTATTGCCCGTGGCATCCAATTCGGCAAGGGTGTTCTGCCCCTCTTCGCTGGCAAATTCATCCTTGCACATCTCGGCGATGCCGCCAGCGTTGTCCGAGATCGGGCCGAAGGCGTCCATGGCCAAGTTGTTGCCGGTGTGCGAAAGCATCCCTATCCCGCTCAGGGCTATGGAGTATGTGATGAAAAGTATCGGATGGCCATCTGGGACCTTGAGACTCGTGAAGATTATCCCCAACACCACCACGGCCATGGCCCCAAAGACTCCAATTTCAATCCTTTTAGATCGCTTGGCCAAGGTCCATCCCACTATCAGTGCCACAACCGCAGCTCCGACAAGGATCATGGGGACCATTTGCGTCGGAATGGTAAAAGAGTAGATGGAGATAGCCAAGATGATCGATAAGACGATGATCGAGAGGGCCCACACAGTGCTTTCGTAGCCTATGGACAATCCAGAAAGTATCACAAGGGCCGGACCTGACTTGGCTGAACGCACAATATCCTTGACAGCCTCCGAGCCACGTTGAGTGAAAGATCCCGTGTACTTGTTGAAGGCTATGGCCAACAGGATGCCCGTGGCCGTCGCCGCGAAAAGCCGTAGGTCTTGGGCATAGAACAATGAAAGGAAGAAGAAAGCGGTGATGGAAATCACCGACGAAAGATCGTAAGATAAGTCCATCGCACGGAAAGCGTCGCCCTTGGTGGGCCAAAGAGTAACTGCATAGGTGCCGATAATTGAGCTGAACACGCCGATGGCGCGCACCAGCAATGGGAACACGATCCACTTGAGGCTGTGGCTTGGGTCAACCGCCATGACGGCTAGACCCAAGATCATTGCGGAAACGATGGTGACCTCATAGGATTCGAAAACATCTTCGGCCATTCCGCTGAAGTCGCCCACGTTGTCACCGACGAGATCGGCGATGACAGCCGCATTCCGTGGGTCATCCTCGGGGATGCCTGCTTCGACCTTGCCAACCAGGTCGGCGCCCACATCCGCCGCCTTGGTGTAGATGCCACCACCAACTCGCATAAACATTGCCAGCAACGTGCCACCGAATCCAAAGCCCAATAGGACCTCTGGCGCATGGCGACCGTACAGCAAGAATATCGTGGTTCCGCCCAACAGCCCCAGCCCGTCGGCCAACATCCCGGCGATCGTGCCAGCACGATAGGGCCACTCGCAACGCTCCTCTGAAGGAGCCGCGACGGGCTTGGTTGGCGACTCGCACATTGGCGCGCGTGCCGATGTATCTGAGTCCGATCTGCCCAATGGCTAATGAACAACCTGCGCCCAAAAGTAATGCAAGTCCACGCCCAATGGAGATATCCCACGGCGAATTGGCCAGAAAAGCTGTCATGAACAAGGCAAAAGCGAGCACGAAAGCGATTGGAATGACCACCGCCATCTGCCTGTTGAGATAAGCGACGGCTCCTTCACGGATCGAATCCGATATGTCCTGCATCTTTGGACTGCCGGGATCCTCGTGTAATACCTTCCGGGCCAGCATCTAAGCATAAAGCAGTGCTGCGATGCCTGTCCCAACTACGGCCACCAAAGCCACTTGTTCAAAAAGATTAATGCCAGGAGTCGTCAGGATAGATTCCATTGGTTCTTTGCTTCCCCATTCGTTTATGAATTTGATTTTTATTCACTTACTAAATAAAGGCATATCGGCGACCGCAGCAGGCGTTCATCGGGTCGTACCAAGGGATTCATGCTCCCCAGCACAGCGTCGATGTTACGTGGGTCGGCGCGCCGAACGCGATGTTGTTGACTTTCCACAGAGCCGTTTGCTCGAATGGGCTGGATTTCCCCGCCTCCGCCTTCAAGGAGGAGTGATCATAGATAAATGTTATTTCTCTATAACATTTAATTTGATTTATTCTTTAACATAATGGATAACGTATCCGCGCGATCTTCAACGATGTGGTTCTCGACTGTTCACATGTCCTAAAACACGAGTTGAATTAAATTTCATGAGGCTTTGGTGTGGTAGTTCTAAATATCTGTTTATGCTCGTGGTCCAGCGTGAAATTGGTCTTTAGGACACGAAAATGTATTATGCATTCGATCACGATTAACAAGCATGGTTCTCACAGATTTTGAACGGAAGGTCCTGGCGGAGATCTCGAAGGAGAAGTGCTGGGAGCACGTCGAGAGGTTCGTCGAGATGGGGGAGAAGCTCTCCGGCACGCCGAGCAACGAGAGAGCCGTCGACTACGTGCTGGATGCGCTGAAGGGCTGCGGCGTCGACGCGAGGGCGCAGGAGTTCCAGGCCTGGCTCGACTTCCCGAAGCTGTTCGACGCCGAGCTGGTGGTGCTGTCACCCGAGAGGAGGGTCATCGAGTGCCTCACCCTCGCCCAGATAAAGTCGACGCCGAGCGATGGGATCGAGAGCGAACTCGTGTACGTCAGCGGCGGAGGGCTGGCCGACTACGAAGGGAAGAACGTGCGGAACAAGATCACGCTCGTGGAGTTCAACCGACCGCCGGCTAGGCCCTGGAAGAACTACGTTGCCGGCATCGTCAAGGGAGCGATCGGGCAGATCGTGATAGGATACAAGGGGCCGATTCGCGTCTTCAATAGGGGAACGGTCAAGTCAGTGTGGGGGAACCCAACCCCCGAGACGCTCGATGACATCGGCAGGATACCTGCCGTGCTCGTCACGGGCGAAGACGGTCAGCAACTGAAGCGGCTGCTGGAGAATGAGCCGGTCAGGGTGTGGATGAGGGCCGAGGGCGCGAGGGGTTGGGCGCGCACGAGGCAGCCGATGGCGACGATTAGGGGCAGGGAGCCGAAGTTCGTCCTGCTCGGCAGCCACCTAGACGCCTGGGGCGGGGCGGCCAGCTGCAACGCCGTGGGCTGCGCCTCGACGCTCGAGACCGCGCGCGTCCTGAAGAGATTCCAGTCCCGCCTCAGGAGGGGCGTGGAACTCATGTGGTTCCAGGGCCACGAGACCGGCATCATGACGGGATCCACATGGTACGTGGACAACCACTGGGACGACCTCCACGGGAACTGCGTCGCGTACATCAACAACGACACGCCCAGCATGATAGACACCAGCGTGTACGCGGCCAGCGGCGACCCCGTGTTCAAGGGGTTCCTCGAGGCCACCGTCAAGGAGCTCGCCGACGAGGAGGGCGCCCCGTTCAAGTCCGAAGCGAGGTACACGCCCGTCAAGACAGGCGACCAATCCTTCTACGGGCTCGGCATACCGTCGGGGCAGGTCAAGATGACGTATCCCCCCGAGTTGGAGAGGGAAGTGCCGTTCGGTGGATGGTGGTACCACAGCGACCATGACACCATCGACAAGGTAGACCCCGAGACGCTTCACATGGCGAACAAGGCCCAGATCCTCGCTGTCCTTCGGCTGTGCACCCTGCCGCTGCTTCCCTTCAAGGTGGCTCCAGCCGCCGCGTGGATGCAGGACGCGCTCGAAGGCATCAACGCCAGGGCAAAGGGCGCGCTCGACCTCTCAGAGCTCGTGGACAAGGTCAAGGGGTTCAGAAAAGACGCGCATGAACTCGATGGTGCAACCGGTATGCTGTCGGAGAAATGTGGCGACGAAACGGAGGCGAGGAGGCTGGAGGAGGAGATTCAGCTCATCAACGACGGGCTGCTGAAGATCTGCCGCGTCCTGAATCCGGTCAACTACACGCTCCACGGAAAATACGGGCAGGACCACTACGGCGCGGAGTACATCAGGCCGATACCCGTGCTTCAGCCAGTTACAGAGCTCGCGTCGCTCAACCCCGACACGAGCATGTACAAGGCGCTGAGGACCAAGCTCGTCAGGGCGAGGAACCAGGTGTCGGACGCAATCGAGGACGCGGCGTGGTTCGCGCGCTACCTGGCACAGATAATGGAAAACCAGTGATCTGCCTTTTCAGCCTTTTTTTTCAATAATTTTGGACTCTTCAGCTTTGTGTCCGATTAATGAAAAATGGGGGGCCTATCGGCGCTCGATGTCGCAGATCTCCTTTATCAGCGGGATGCTGAGCTCCGCGGAGGACACTCCAACGGTGAACGGCAGCAGGGCGGCGGCCTGGATCTGCCTCTTCGAGGCGCCGGCCTTGAGGGCCTCTCCGACGAAGTGGCTGAGCGCCACTGGGTCCCTCGTCGTCGAGTAGATGCCGACCATGATCAGGAGCCTCGTCTTCTCGTCGAGCACGCCCCCGAAGTTCGCCTCGCTCATCAGGCGCTGATAGGCGTCGGCGACGCCCTTGCACTCCTCGCTGAAGATCTGCCACGGGTTCTTCTTGCTCATCTCCAGATACCTCTAGATATTCTCGTCGTAGATTCGGATAATAATCTTACGAAGCATGAAATATCGTAAATCCTGAAGGAGCTTTTCTCTATGTGCTTTCTCTGAGCAGCGTCAGCATCCTCCTCGAGTTCGTGAGCATTCCGTGGTCGTTGTTGAAGAACACGTACGCCAGCTTGGGATTTGCCGTCAGGATCCTGTCACCGACTTCTAGGAGCTCGTCCTCGCTGTACAGATGGGAGTACCATCCGCTTCTTCCATGCATCCTCAGGTAGACCGAACCGTCAGTACGATGAACATCGAGAGGGAAGTCCGGGGAGTCGATGCTCACCCAAGTCACGCCGAGGCGGGTTGCCCAACTGATCCATTCGTCGCTGAACCACTCGATGTTCCTCGCCTCGAGCGCGAACCTCTCCCCGAGCTCAGTTCCCTTGACGAAGGCCTCGATCGCCGCGGCGGACCTCGGACTCGTCGTCGGCGGGAGCTGGAATAGGAAGAAGTCTATCAGTGGATCCATGGGAGAAAACCGGTCCTTGAATCTAAACCAGCTTGCCAGTGCCCTCTCATTGAGCTTCAGCGTGTGGGTGATCGAGCGATGAACCTTGACGGCCCACCTCAGGTCTCTCCCCTTTTGATTCCAGGAAGATATCGCGTTAGGCGAGGGGAAGCGGTAGAAGCTGAAATTCAGTTCCAGCGCGTTCAGGCCCGACTTCGCATACCATTCGAGGCTTCCCTCCTCGTTCCAGGGGTAGGCCCAGCCCGACGTGCCGACGAAGAACTCCATCGCACTCATCATCTTCTATGACTTATTTATTCACTTTATAGTCGAATGCGAATTTGAAAAGGGCTGTTGCAGGGGTCCCCACGAGCGGGGCAGACGATGAATGATTGCGCGAGACATATTCTAGTGCTCGAACCAATGTCCCGCGGAGGAGACTATCTTATAATCTAAAGTATTTTCATCAGATCAGGGCTTTTACACATTGGTCTTATCATTTTGATCTGATTTCTTCGTCGCTTCGAATTTTTGACGCGCTTCTTCCGCTTCTTTTTCTCTTCCTATTCGTCTATAAAGTTCAGCCAAATCATCCCAATCTATTTCTGTATCACTTTTCTTCAATTTTAAAGCTCTCTCAAAGATTTCCAACGCTTCCGACTCTTTATTAAGACGTGTAAGGCAACTAGCAAGAATACTTAGATACATTGCATTATCAGGGTCAGTTTTTATTGCTCTTTTAGCAAAATTTAATCCATCTTCAAAACGGGCTGTATGATAACGGACTATTGCCATATCATAGAAGATTTGACCGCATTTTTTTGGTGGGCCCAATTCCAGTGCTCTATCGAATGATTCAAGTGCCTCCTCATTTCGTTCCAATCTATTTAATGCGACACCTCTATCACACCATGCGCATGCTACCTGATCATCGAATCTCAAGCCCGCATCAAAGCTCTGTAAAGCTTTCTCATATTGGTTAATTTTTAAAAACAACGAGCCTTTGTCAAAGTATGGGGAGGCCCATTTAGAATCTATTTTAATTGCTATATCGTAACTTGAAAGGGCATTCTCCACATACATCGGTCCTAATGCCGATTGTGCCTTTCCTTTGAGGTACCATGTTTCCTTCACTTCCGAGTTCAGTTCAATGGCTTTCTCAAAACATCCCAATGCTTCTGGAATTCTACCCAAACGTAGAAGGATTTCTCCTTTTAAACCCCATGCAGCAAAACGATCAGGATCCATTTCTACTGACTTCGTCGCACTATCCAAGGCATCTTCGAATTTTCCTTCTCCTGCTAGCAGAGACGCACGGGCAAGAAACACTAGATGCTGATTAATTTTTGGCCCGTCTTTAAGTAGCTCCAAAGACTTATTGAAACTCTTTAATGCTTCATTAAAATCCTGGATAAGCATTCCTTTTTCATACAAAAGACGAGGACTATTCGGCTCTTTATGAATAGCGTCTTCCAAAAGCTTCAAAGCATCTTTAGTTCTTCCTGATGTTCCTAGAGCTTTAGCTTTGATACTTAACAGATACTCATTATCTGGATAAGAGGTAAGAAGATTGTCTATATTCCTTAAGTCGTTAGAAGATGGAGGTATTGAATCTATTATTTTTTGCACAATTGGACTAATTTGCCCAAATTCGAGCCTTTTGAGACGTTCTTTAAGCGAGGTATTAAGTTCTTGGATACTTTCAAAGCTTTCTGTTAACTGTGATACACTGCTTTCCACAAAATCAAGGCGCCTCAATGTTTCCAAATGCTCTTCTCGAGTTCCAATGAGCTTATCCATGAGACTTCCTATAGCTTCTCCATGTTCATCGATGACCTGTAAAGCATGCGCTTGCCCTTGAATTAGTGGTGTAAGTGTTGATTTCAGATCTTCTGTAGTCTTAAGAAGTATTCTTACTGCTTCCTGAAGTTCTTTTCTCTCCTTCTCATCATTTTCCATCGGGATTACCTCTTTTTTGTTCTTGTCTTTTAAAATACTCTTCAAACTCACTTTTCTTTTTCTCAAAGCTCTTTAAATGTTCTTTAGATTCACTAATCTGATCTTGAAGCTTTTCAACTTGTTTAGTGATATCCTGAATTTCCTTGTATAATTTTTCAGCTCGTTTTCTCAAAACGTCCCCCGCCATTGAGCTCAGAACGATTGCCCCCGTAGATGAAGGCATTGCACCTATTAACAATATAATGGCCACTTTTATATAATCTTGTGGCAAAACTTGGAGAGTATAAAGAACGATCAACTCAGCAAACGAAATAATGCCAATATCAAATACTATCGAGATTAGTGATACACAAATAGCTACAGAATTATCTTGTATCACTCTCTTTGTGTCTATATAGTGCACAATAATCAGAATAATAAGGAAAAAAATTGAGTAACAAAAGAAACTTTCAACAGATACTACATAGACGGTTTTCCATATTTCTTCTGAAGAAAGATAAATCAAAGAAGTTAATGAAATTGTTCCAACAATCCATTGAAATTTAGGAAACGAATACTTGAGCCGAAGCCCTTCTAGAACACCTTTCGCATAGTTGATCATATTCTATATCACGATGGTGTTCTGGTTTTCTTTATGAGTTTCGATTATGCGCGAGCCTCTGTCTACGCTCTCTAGCCATGAGCATACGATCTCTAAGATCAGGATCGACCTGACGCGATTCTAGACATCGCCAAGGTCCATGATTTGAAAGACGTTCGCTCACGCATATGGGACCACGAACGGAGAGACAATCGCGGCAAGAACCAGCGCCAGCGCGCCGCTCAGGATAGCCATCAGGGCAGCCACCGCGAAGGGTTTGACGCCTAACTTCGCTATGCTCCTGAACCTGACCTTGGAACCCACGCCTGCGAACGCCGTCGCCAGCAGGAATGGCAAGACGGAGCCGGAGAGAAGGGTCTTCGCAGCCGTCCAACTGGACGCCGCGAGGGCCAATTGGGGAGTGTATATGTCGAGGAAGGCGGACACGAACGAGTTCAGCACGAACACGATCCCGAAAGTCGGCAGGACGAACTTGGTCTTGCCGCCGGCTGCGTTTCCCGATGATTTTCTGAACAGGTATGTCGCCACGAGGATGATGGGCCCGATCATGAATATCCTGACGGATTTGATCAGCATGGCCGACCTGGCGACGTCGTTCCCCAGGGCGCCGGCCGCCGCGAGCACCTGGGCCGTCTCGTGGACGCCTGACCCCACCCAGATGGCGTAGACGTTCAGGTTTTGGGCGAGGAGCTGGTTGACGCCCGTGTGGACGAAGAGGAACAGGTAGAGGAACATGGAGAGCAGGCCGAACAGCGTGATGCCCGCGATGGCCAGGCCGATCTCCTCCTCCTTCGCCTCGATGGCCGGTGCCATCGCCGCTATGGCAGACGCCCCGCAGATGGACGTGCCCACGCCGATCAGCGTGGCCAGCCTCCCGCTCAGCCCCGCCCTCTTCCCGAGCCAGCCGCCGAAGAAGAAGGAGAACAGGACGATGACGACGGCGTTGACCACTCCCACCCCCACCTGAAGCCAGATCGCGGCGCTGGTCACCAGTCCGAGGGTGGCGATGGTCCCCCTGAGGAAGCCGGCTGAGGAGAAGTTGATCCCGGGCGACAGCCGCTTCGGGATGTTCACCGCGTTCGCGAGGACGATGCTGTAGACGAACGCCCACATGAGGGGGCTTATCGGCTTGTAGAAGCTCCAGGTGACGAACGAGACGGACGCCAGCGCCGTGCAGTAGAGCAACCCCGACACGAATGAGAAACGCCTATCGGATTTCATGGCGACCCCTGTTTGACGCCGTCCATCATTTCGGACCTCTTGTGGCGACACCCAATATAATTCTTTATGCCATAAGCAGTGAGTCACTGATGCCTATTTTTTAAGGGTTAAAATTCGTTCACACATACTATCGCATTTTCAGGTTCAAAGTAAGTCTTTATGATTAAGCGCTATACATCTTATAGCTGAATACGTGCACTTACAACGAGATGAACCAGCTGACGAGGGTCGGGGCGTCGGACGACTATGCCTACGACGACAGCGGGAACATGGTCAGCCGGGAGGCGGGCGCCGACACCTACACGTACGCCTACGATGTAATGAACCGGCTGACCGTCGTAGCGAAGAACGGCGTACGCAGGAGAGGTACTACTACGACGCTGACGGCAGGTGGGTGCGGCTGTGGAGCGCCGGGACGGTGACCCTGACCCAAGTATATTTGGGCTGACCGTCGTTTACGAGTCCCCCGCCAAAGGAAAATCCCAGGAAGAGGGAAATTGAAAGGTTGATGTCTTCCCTTCCTTCATGTAGTCATTGAAGCATGGATGTGCCCGCTCATCTGCCTAAAATATATGATGAAGATAATTAACTGGAGGGCCAGATCGGCTTTTTATAATGCCTCTCCACAACATTATAAACCCGATAAAATCTTATGATAAGTGGTGAAATGGAGACGAACGCTGAGCTCAGCGAGATCAGAGAGCTCCTCCAAACCATCAACCATAAACTAGACCTGCTCCTTGAAGAGAGGGAGACATCGGGACTGATGAAGCTCTCCGAAATCTCCCTGAAGGAGTTCCTAGAAGGCGAACCAGACCTCTACACGGACGAGGACATCAAGGTAAGGTACCCTTGAAAGGAAAAATCGTCTTAATACCCTTCCCCTTCACCGATCTGAGCGGCTCAAAGCGCCGACCCGCCATAGTCCTTCTTAAGACCGAGAACGACGTAGTGGTCGTCTACATTTCTTCAAAAACAGCGATCCTTAACGACGCCTGTGTACTCGTCGGGGAGAAACACACAGACTTCAGGGAAACCGGCTTGAAGACGTCCTCCGTAATACGCCTAGACAAGGTGGCGACGATATTAGCGAACCTCGTCGTCGGCGAGATCGGAGAAGCGGGTGGCGTCCTAAAACAAGAGATCAACGAAAGGCTATCTAGAATATACCAGATCTAGAAGACCACGACTCGGTATCCCAAATGAATCATGGGTAGTCTTATCGAACGAAAGGTACGGATACTCAACAACGAGAGCATCTTCCCGAAGCCATCGCCTCAGGATTACCCTGCAATCATCATTGCAGTCTTCTCTACCTTCTTGGAGTCATTGAAAGTCTCAGGCTAAAATCCTATGAAGAGGGAATTGAAAGGTATCCCGGCGGTGTCTCGAATACGGGTTCTCCATCGTCTCAGGAAGGAGGGATGATACTTCATAATGTTACTCATCAGAAACCGTGCGGATGATGACGATCGGGAAATGATCGATGCGGTCCAGCATGCTCCACGTCACGCCCGTGAGGCCAACGCCTAGCGCCTCGGTCATGTCCCAAACGGTCCTCCCGGCCCCGTGGCCCCGCACTCGGTGGGAGATGTTCGCCAGGGTCAGGGCCCAGTCTGGGTCGATGTCCTTGCCAGAGAGGGCTATTGGGGTGGGGCGCTCCCTGAAACCGAACATCCTCCCCATCACGAAGGTGAGGAAACCCCCGAAATGGACGAGACCGGGAACCTTCACGCGCCTCGGCGCCAGGTGCAGGTTCCTCCACGTGTAGGTCGTGTCGCCGTCCACGATCATCACGGACAGCTTCTTCCCCGTCTGATCCTCGAGGGTTTCCCTGATTCGCGAGGCCTTGACGTCGGGGTTCCTCAGCGGCAGGCCCACGTATGAGTAGGGTATGTTGCTCCCGTCTATGCCCCCCTCCGAATAGTGCCTCAGCGCCTGGAGGAAGCCCGCACACCTGAGGGCGACCTGCTTGTGGGCGGCGCCCTCGTGGGCTGGGAAATTCCTGAGCCTGTCGATGGTCGCATCCCTGAGCCTCGTCAGCCGCCCCAGCGGTCCGCCCCAGATCCTCCTCATCCAGACGCTGACCAGCAGCCTAGCCAGACTCCCCGACCTCACCGTGGACTCGTCGATCAGGAGCCCGGATGCCGTCGACAGGGCTTTCTCGGAGACGGTCACGATGTCGCCCTCTTGGATCAGGTCCCTGACGGCGACGACGATCTCACTAACGTAATCGGTTCCTGGTCGCCAGTATCGCGTCCTGACCCGAATCGCCTTTAGTCTCAAACGCCGCCCTTTCAGGATGCCCGGCCTCAGTTATAGTCCGAGGTGAGGCGTTAAATGTGTTGGGCTCGGCCTCAGAAGCCGTACCTTAGCCTCAGGGATTCCTTCAGGGCGGTGACCGCCTTCACGGCCGGCGAGTTTCCGTCGCGATCCAGCGGGGCCTCGCCCAGCATGTCGGCCTCGGCCACGGCCGGGTCGTAGGGGATGTACGTGACGACGGGTATGCCCGCGTCCCTCATCCTCTCCTCGACGAACAGCCGCTCCCTCTCGCCGGCGATCTTGTTGCCCACGGCGAGGACCTCGCGGACCTCGATCTCCCTCGCGAGGTCCATGATCCTGTTGATGGTGTCGACGGACTTCATCCTCGGCTCCACGACGACGAGCATGGCGTCGACCCTCCTGGCCGTGCCCCGCCCCAGGTGCTCGAGGCCGGCCTCCATGTCCATGATCACGACGTCCCTCCGCTGGATGAGGAGATGCTGGATGAGGACCCTGAGCAGCGCATTCGCGGGGCACATGCAGCCGGAGTCCCCCGCCTTCACCGTCCCCATCACCAGCAGCTTGACGCCGTCTGGGCCGACGACCCCGAACTTGTCGACGATGTCGCCGACGGTCGGCGCCATCCGGAACATCGATCCGAACGACCTGCCGGGCGCGACCCCCGTCTTCTCCTGGATCAGCGCCTCGTTGTCGGCGAGTGGGACGATCTTCTCAGCGACCTCGCGGTCGATTCCCAGGCTCGAGGCGAGGTTGATGTTGGAGTCCGCGTCGACGGCGAGGACGTTGTAGCCGTCGCGTGCCAGCAACCGGGCGAGCGTCGCGGAGACGAAGGTCTTGCCGACACCGCCTTTTCCCGCGACCGCGAACTTCAAGCTGATCGTCCCTTCAACGCTTCGAGGCCTATCCGTGTGGCGATCTGTTCCGTCGCCCTGTATGCGGGGGTGTCCTCGGGCAGATCGAGCAGCGGTCTTCCCGTGATGTTGAACGACATTATGTTCTGATCGACTGGGATGTTGCCGGCGAGCTCCAGCCCCATCGCCTCGGCCGCGCTCCTCAGCGTGTCCACGAGGTCGTCCGTGAACCGGCTGCCCACGAGGTACGTACTCCTGACCTTGATGTGGACCTCGCGGGCGAGGTCCCTGATGCGCCTGGCGGTCTCGAAACCCATCCTCGACGGATCGGTGACGATGAGCATCACGTCCACGTCCCTGTCCGTCCTCCGGCTCAGGTGCTCGAGGCCGGCCTCCATGTCCAGCAGCGTCACGGCGTAGTTCGATGTCAGCGTGTCCAGGATCCTCGTCAGCACGTTGTTGACGAAGCAGTAGCACCCCTCGCCCTCCGATCGCCCCATGGCGAGCAGGTCGAACCGGTCCTCCTCGACGAGTGCCTGGAAGACCCACGCCTCGAGCAGGTCCTTCTTCGGGACGGTGAGGGAGATGGACCCGACCCCGATCTGGTCCTTCAGCTCCTTCGAGACGGAGCCGACCGTCTTGTCGAGCTTGACACCGAGGACGTCGGGCAGGTTCGTCGCCGGGTCGGCGTCGACGACGAGCGCCACCTCGTTGGTGTTCAGCATGATCCACTTGAGCAGGAGCGCCGTCAGCGTCGTCTTCCCCGCGCCGCCCTTCCCGGAGACCGAGATCACGAGCTTCCTGGCCATTGGTTCATGTCAACTCGGAAAAGGAGGAGGAGATAAAGGTTATCCCCCAAGGTTCTGATAAATTTTCGGAGTATTAGACATCTTTCTTCTCCCTGATTACCTTCAGGGTTTGCTTTGCTCTTCGGAACGGTGAGGATGATACTGAGCGAATACGCGCGCGTAAGCTCAGAGACATCGCGCGTGTGCGATCGAAAATCTTATACAAATCATAATTGACTAAGTCCACGGGACCTCGAACAATTACAACCCCCGCGTTAATTCATCGGCTTATCTACTTAACTTCTTTCAATATGTAAAAATTTAAGCGAAGAACTCACCATTATCTTTTGAGTTCAGCCCAAATCTGTGTGTTGAAATATGGTGGCATATAGTATAAAACTTAAAGTATCAGAGACAAAGGAGCAGAAGGACGACGGCAGGAGCATAGCACGCATCGACTCCGATACCATGAAGAATTTAGGCGTAACCGTCGGCGACGTGATACGGATCGAAGGAAAGAAGACCACGGCCGCGAAGTCGTGGCCTGCCTATCCTGAAGACCAGGGACTCGCTATAATAAGGATCGACGGGTTCATCAGGAAGAACTGCGGCGTATCCATTAACGAGTTTGTCGAAATAAAGAAGGCCGAGGTGGAGTATGCGACATCTATTAAACTTGCACCTCTCGACATCAGGATAAGCGTCGACAACGACTTCGTCCGCTTCGTCAAGGACAGGCTGATCGATAGACCTGCCACTAGAGACGACACGCTTCTAATCATGATGGAGGGGCACAACGTACCCTTCACTGTAGTTGAAACGGTTCCAGATGGAATAATAAAAGTAGGCCCGTCGACCGATATCTCAATAGACCCTTTCCCTGCTGGGAATACAAAAGAAAGAGAGGCCCTAAAGAGAAGATACAGGTTTAGAAGTCTGAAGGACATTGAGAAGGAATACGCGGCTGAAGAAACATGGTTCTATATACCAGAGCCTAAAGAAGCAGAAACCAAGAACCGTTCAAAGGACCCAAACGATATAGAGAAGGTGGCTAAAAGTATGGCAAGAATTGAAAAGAAGGTAATAGAAATCCGAGTTGAACTACTTGCGAGGGGAAACAACATAGAGCCCGAAGGATTTCCATGGGCTAAAGTCGATCCCTCAGGAAAGATAAGATATACGTATCCAGATGAATGGCACCCATGAGATAGTCAGTATATACACGATGAAATGAGGTGTTAAAAGTAGGACTAGACAAGATCTATATGTTACGTCCCTTTGTTAAAGCGCGCGTTGGTTTCTTTCGTAATTCGCGCGCAATCTCTGGTTTAAAACCCCATGATAAAAGTCCAATAGCCGTCGTAACTAAAAGTAGAGCAATCCCCGTCCAGAAGTCAATCAAATTGACACGCCCCGAATACACTCAATAGAGTATAGGTAAGCAGAGAATTACTGACCGATTACCGATGGAGATTTTCTCATAGGTTAGGTCAAGTGAGAACTCCGTATTTAATCTTAACCCGATGGTTATAAGGAAGGTCAATTAGGAGAGACCTCCCGAAAAGTTATCAGAACCTCCCCCAAACCCAAAAACCCCCAAGAAAAGGTTTACGAGGCGTGTAAAGGCAAATATACAATTCTTCTCGTCTGGTCATTTAACGCGCCCATGTGGTAGATTTATTTATTCTCTTTTCGAGTTTAATGTGGAGATCATATTGGGTGTAAGAACCGCTAAGAAAAAACCGATGACCAAAAAGGAGAGAGAGGAGAAAAGAAAAAAGCGCAGGGAGAAAAGCTCGAAGAAGTGAAAAGTAGCGCGATGGCATGGGAAGCTCTAAGCCTGAGGAGCGCTCATGCCATGTTATGAGCGCTCTGTTCTGCGGGTTGGATGTGCATAAGGATTCCACCTATGCCACC
>Ga0315280_10001168_pt1 | contig 46422 bp, 49 predicted proteins | sample YL17G06_40_MG_FD_203697 | JGI IMG/M metagenome (GOLD analysis project Ga0315280, IMG submission 203697) | Sediment microbial communities from Yellowstone Lake, YNP, Wyoming, USA - YL17G06_40 | ecosystem: Environmental > Aquatic > Freshwater > Lake > Sediment | place: USA: Wyoming | collected... | reverse complement strand
CGCCCGTCGCGCGTGCTCAATCTTCATACATCGATCCATAATGACGTCTAGGCCTGAGTCTCTAGCCTTCTTGGCCGCTTCTTCGTTAATGATTCCAAGTTGCATCCACACAGCAGTGGGTCTTCCAATGCTTCTGTGAAGCTGAATCGCTTGGTCAACGATCGGTGGGGCATCCTCCGACCGCCTGAAAATATCGATAACGTCGATCTGACGTTTGAGTTGGTCGGGAATGTCGAGGAGAGCTTTGAACGATTTTTCTCCCAAGACCTCATCGATTGTAGGGTTGACCGGTACGATCCTGTAGCCATGAGCCTTCAGATAAGTGGCAACGTCATTGCTCGGCTTGGACGGATCTTTGGATAGACCTACAACCGCTATGGTCTTCAGCCCTAGAATTTTCGTGATTAACTCGTCAGTTCCCGCTGACATAGGCCTTGAACCCAGCTGAGATCGCTGATTGATTAATTCATCGTTGAAATCCATGAGAAGCTCATATTAGTGTTCAAGGCCGAATCCGGTCGGTTTCACATGCCAATCAAAGTGCTTGTCTGCGACCCTATTCACCAAGACGGCTTGGTAATGTTGAGAAATGCCGGGTTTGAAGTTGAAGAAAAACACAACCTAACACCCGACCAATTGGAGAAGCGAATTTCGGAATTTGATGCGGTGATCGTACGGGGCCGCACAAAGATCACGAGTGCCGTTCTGAATGCTGGGGTTAAGCTCCGAGCCGTAGCGCGATCGGGAGTAGGATTGGACAATATTGATCTGGAGACAGCTCGCAAGAAATCGGTCCAAATCATTTCGACGCCCGCAGCTCCGACTACTAGCGTCGCCGAGCTGGCAATTGGGTTGATGTTGGCAGTCCTGCGTAAAATTGCGTTTGCAGATAGAGCGATGAAGGAGGGAAGATGGGCGAAAGGCGAGTTGATGGGCTCAGAGCTGAAATCGAAGACAGTTGGCGTAATAGGAGCTGCTGGCCGAATTGGCTTTGAGGTTGCCCGAATCGCAGTGCAAGGTTTCGGCGCGAAAGTTACTGGTTACGATGTTATCGACGTGAGTGAGAAGGCGCGGCAGATAGGGTTTCGGGCAGTTTCTCATTTGTCCGACCTTCTCGAGGAGTCGGACATTGTGTCTATTCATGTTCCATATTTGCCGACTACCCACCACCTAATCGACGACAAGGCAATCAATGGGATGAAGAACGGCGCCGTCTTGATCAACCCCTCGCGTGGCGACATCGTCGACGGCCAAGCACTTCTGCGTGCCCTCAAATCAGGCAAACTTGCTGGTGCAGGACTAGATGTGTTTCATAAGGAGCCTCCGGCCGACGAGTGGGAGAAGGAGTTGGTGAGCCTACCGAACGTGGTTTGCACCTCCCATATTGGCGCTCAGACGGTTGAATGCCAACGGCTCGAGAGCACTATGGTGGCTGAAGAACTCATTCGCACCTTCAGCAAATAGTCCGAAGAATCTTCTAACTTATCAGAAGCTTTGTGGGGCCTCTTAAATAACGAACTGAAGAACTCAGCATCAGGCGAAGTAAACACATGAGCGTCTCAATCAAGGACTTCGAGAAGCTGGTCTTGAAGGTCGGTAAGATCACTGCGGCCGAGAGAATTCCTGGGATGAAGAAGCTTCTGAAGGTGCAAGTGGACATTGGCGATAGAACTGCGCAGGCGATCGCAGGCGGCGCAGAATTTTACGAACCAAACAGCTTCATTGGAAAACGAGTCGTGGTCCTGACAAACATGGAAGCGAAGACCATAGCTGGTGTCAAATCTGAGGTTATGCTGCTGGCGGCTGATCTTCAGGGTAAACCCGTTTGGCTCACGGTCGAGGAAGATGTGCCGCCCGGCACAAAGGTTCGCTAAACTCTCAGGCTCCTAACTGAACGCTGCAGATTCTTTGAACTTTAAATAGTAAGCGCCTTTCTGGTTCGGCTACAGCGTAGCAATGAGACGAGCAGTGCTGAATATTGCGTCCCACGGCAATCATCATCTTACTCATTATTGTCTCTGCCTTTGTTGCCCCAGCCTCCGCCTCTGACGTCACAATAACCGTCGAGAAAGAACAAGTCCGAGCGAAGTTCCTTCTTTCCCTTCACCAGAACATGACGCAGTTCCCGAACCAGACAAGCACCTTGGACATGGCTTCTGACGCAAAGTTATCCTCTGCTTTCGCAGGAGGATTGAAGAAGGCGGCTCCGACCGCCTCTCCTTCAGGACTGACAGTGAAGCTAGAGTCGACGACGACCTGGCTGAACCTGACCACGGCAATGACTGTGTCGGGGGTCACTGAACGGCCCGGCGACATCTTGAGAGTTGACACAGCTTGGAGGGCTTTTAATGTCTCCTCGGATCTTCGTGCGGGAAATTTCAGCTACAACACGGTAGGAAGCAGGTATCTTCTGCCAGTTGTCCAATTCTACTCGAACGCGAGCAGGTTTGTGGGGAGACCCAACGCCACGATCACGGGCGTCACATTTTTCATTAACAAGACGTCAGTCGCTCCGCGCACTACTGAAAACTATGTAGGGAACTTCACTGTTCTCGATTTCAGGCCCCTAGACGTTCCACTTGAACACTGGACAAGAAGGTACAACCTATCCAACAATACAACAACTTGGCGGTACTCACCTCCCGCACGACTAGATCTCTCGATAACAGTCCAACGATCCAACCGTACGGCAAATATCTACTCAAGTTACGGGTACAGTGCCGAGATTACCGTCTCGGGCATGGCTCGCGCCCAAGGAAACACTCTTCTTGTTGACGTCGGGACCGGTCAAAAGGAATGGATTATGGCCGGTATAGTCGTCATAGGTATAGTGTTGGCTATCGTAACACAGCTCGTCTTTAGGGCGAGGAAGAAGAAATACGTCAAGTTTGGACGATGGTAGAGTTACCCGCGGACCCTTTCTTTCACCATCTTCTCTAGTTCTGCGGCGTCGAATAGGCCTTTGAAATGCTCCTTCAAGACGCCAGTGTACAGACCCACTTCGTCATCGCTCATGTATTGAAACATGTAATCCCCCCGGTAAGGAGACGCCTCACCTTCCCTAGACATGTATTCGATATGCATCAGTGGGTCCCCGCGCTTGATCGTTATTGGCTGGCGGCTGTTGTTCAGGTTCACCAATTCCAATGCTAAGCGGCCGACAAACCCGCTGTGGACCTTCGCAGCGTTCAAGAACGACAAACCCATTCTACCGTACTTGCTCTTCGCCGTCAAATGCGACACGTAATTTGGCGGTGTGAAGACCACCTCGTAGGAGACGACGTTTCGGTGTTCAAGATAATGGAGCGTCGTCTCGTCACGCACGGTAAGGACGTAGCCGTCACCATCCAGCAGTGCGTAGTCGAAGGGATGGATGCATTTGTAAGTCTGAATAAGCTTGGTAAGCTGGTCTCTTCCCGCAACGCCCAAAGTTATCCCCTGCACTCTAGCATTAGGTTCAGTATTTTTGAGTTAGCATTTTCTGACGTCAAGGATTGGTAGTTAACGTTGCGTTGAGGTTGGCTGCGAACAACTTCGTGCCCCCAACCACTTCCTGACGACCACTCACGACTATTGTAATGGATGATTCTTTACCCGCCATAACAGTGAAGTCGAGGTTCGTCGACAACTGAGAGGCTTCGGTCGGCAAGTTCGTCGTTGTTTTGTTGAAGACCCAAGTCACGTTCGAAACTTCTAGGCGTATAGAGTCGTAGTTAGACAGCGCAACTTGTCCTTTTGCGAGGAACTTCGTTGAATTTTCCAGGGAAACCAGATCAACTGTTTGGGATTGATTAGAAACTAACTTCCATGCGTCGGAACCCGCCTGCCCCTTTTGATGAGCCCAAATGCGGGTGAACGTTACGTAAACATGGTCGGCTGTCTCAACCTTTGCCGAGTGCACTTGAAGAGAGACCGTTCCCGTAGAGAGGGCGGGGTAGACGAGGATGACCAGTAAGACGACTGCGGAAATCGCTGCGACGACCTGCTTCGAGTTCATTGTAAATCAGCGCCCGCCCTATACCGACCGTTTTCTTATAAGCCTCTTTCCCCGAGGAAGACACCGCAGTCAACTCGGTGCCAAACTTGAACCTCGACGAGTTAACGACCGGGCTCTCAAGAACCGAACTCGTTTACCTTCGGGATATGAAAAGGGACCGCGGTGAGGCCAACGTCGTCAAGGTGGTTCCAGAGAAGCGGACTCATGCGTACCTTATGCTTGACCGCACGATCTTTCATCCAAAGGGAGGAGGGCAGCCTTCGGACAGAGGCGTCATACGTTCACCCCAGTTCGAAGTGAACGTGAAGAAAGCGATCTACCACCGCGGGGTGGTTGTGCACTGGAGTAAGATTGTAAGTGGATCCCCGAGCACAGGCTCGGTTACATGCGAACTGGACTGGCCATATCGTTACTTGGTTATGCGAAGGCATACGGCGGCCCATCTACTCGACCACTGCCTCGCCACTGTGACCTCAAAGCGAGTTGAAACCACTGACTCCTGGTTGGACGAACCGTGCTACGTCGGTTATGCAGGAAATGCACCAGACTCAGGCACTCTGGCACAGGTGCAAGACTTGGCCCAAAGGATGATCTCAGAAGGAGCATCGGTCAGAATCGATTTCCTAAGCCCCGACCAAGGCAAGTCCCTGCTGCAGAACGCTCCGAATTTCGAGAGACTTCCAGACCTCCAAGAGATCCGGACTGTCACAATCGGAGGGTGCGCCCCCATTCCGTGTGGCGGCACGCATGTTTCGAATATATCGGAAATCGGAAAACTCTCAACTGTAACGGCGGAACAAGTGTCCGACCAATCCTTCCGACTGCACTTCTCAGTACAGAACTAACCTTTCTTTGACCTAGCCCTGCGCGGCCTTTTCGGTAAACGCCCGAACCGCTTCAGGACCGTCCGCGGTGCCCTCTCGACCAGCAATCTCTTACCTGCGACCCTCACGTACAGTTTCAACGAACCTTTTGCGAACGGGAAATTCGAGTCCGTCGTCAGCTTGGTGGGCAGGTATATGCGGGGCGATTCGTAAACCCGCCCGTTCTGCATCCTCTTTTTCGTAACCACGAAACTCGCAACGGCTTCTTTCATTCATCGTCACTTCGGGTTCAAATTCGGATGCGTTTTCTGACGGAAAACGGCTATAGTTGTTCCAATCATCAACGAGTCAATTTTGGCAACCCAAATCGCGTACCTGGGGCTTTCCGGTGACAATGTTTAAAGAGGAAGTGACGTTCCGGGTGAAATCTGTCGTGTGTTAATCGTGCTACATGTCAATATTTTTGTGACGAGCATGTCTGCTGAGCGTTTCTGGGAGATTGACAGGCAGTTACCTGGCCAAGTTCAAATTGGCGTCAACATAAACATGTTAGATATCGATCAGCGGCCTGATGGTACGCTTGATGCGCCGTTCGTATTCACGGTGAACTTCACCCCGCCCATCGCCCAGATCAGTATCAAGGGAAAGGCGAAGGTCTCAGGCGAGACTGATGAAACTAAGAAGATCTATGAGGAGCACAAAGCGCAGAAGCCCCCTCCCGTACAGCTCCTCCAAGCGGTTTCTAACGCCGCGATTGCCGATGCGATTCTAATTTCGAGAAGCTTGAATATCCCGCCGCCATTGCCTCCGATTCCGCAGCCCCAAACGCAGCCTCAGCCGAGTAAAGCGGATTCTCGTTACACTGCTTAGGTCCAGAAAATTGGAGAGTTCATAGACTCTCCAAAAAATTGGATGCTAGTTCGCTTTTTTGGCGGTAAGGTAGTTGTCCCAGTAAGAGGCTAGGTCCCTAAGCCGATTCGCGAATTGGACGCTCAGTTTGGTTGGTTCGTTCCTATACTTTTTCTCTAGAAGCCCGCTTCTGAGCATCGCCTTGTACGTGTCGCTTAGAGTCTGGGCGCTGATCTTTATTTTCTCTAGCACTTTGAAGTGTAGATCCCTGAGGTACATGGGCCTCTTCTCCTCAACCAGGATCTGGATGATTGCCTTCGCGACGCCTTGCTTCTTGATGCTGTGGGGGAAGAGTATGGAGCAGAAGCTGTCGAGGTCGACAATCTGATTCAAGGTGGAGTGCTTGTCGATTTTCGGGAAGATCCATACCCACCGTTTCTGACGCTCAGCATAGTAATCCTCCCTGGGAATCCTTCCAATCCTAGGCCGGTCAAGGAAGGTGAACTGTTTCGGTCTGTTAGCCAATGGAAATCTAGTGAGCCAACTCTTCCCGGAGAAGAAAGCAGTTCAGAACATAAAGCGCGACAGAACCATCAGGCCCGATCGGTGGAATTCGCTCAAACAATTCAATTCTGATACCTATTGGGCTAGGCCGATTTTCCGCACGCCCAGCCAATCTCTGAACGATCTCAGAATTGATGGGCCCTAGCGGTAAACGATCCTGATTGCGCATGAAGCTCTTTGGAGCCGTGCTGAATTCTGACATATCGTAGAATAACCTGAAACTCGACGGTCCTCGGTCTATTCTTGTTCAGGTCCTCAGGCCTCTCAGAATCGCATTTCAGATCCGTGTTGCTACGTATCTAGTAGGAAGAGTTTCGTCCTAGGATCGAGTTTTCGAACGAGATCGAGCCCATCATACACTTGTAGGATTACTTCAAACGTGGCGTCGACTGTGCACCCGGGCATTAGGTGTCCGCCGTAGCTTCTCCCGTTTGTGTCTGCCAGGGTCATGTGGGCATGAACAAAGGGAAGGCCGTCCTTCAGACCAACATTCCCAACACAGAACAAGACCTCCAAAGGCCCATCGAGCGAAACCGTGGAATAGTGTCCCTCTCCGACGAAGAACCCCACCGTCGCCTTCTCAACAGCTCCTATTGCGGTGAAACTTCCGCAGTTAGTTGATTCTGACGAACCAACTCGTTCAGACGTTCCAAGATGTCTTCACCCTTGTGAAAACGCTCGACAATTACGCGAGACGGCTTTCCTTCCTTCATCGACCGCATCCAAACAAAGCCCGTGCATCTCTCGTTATTAGCGAGTCGGTAGCTGCCTTGCAGCTGTCGACGCAATACTAGCCATACTCCGGATGCGACCCATTTCTTTTGATTCTAATGACTCGGCATCGTCCACTATGCGTCAATGGCCATTCAGCCCTTCACCGGTCACGCTCCAAGAAATCGAAATATTTAGAATTCCTCCAAGAAGCTGGAATTAGTCTTCACGCGCCTGGTGTGCAAGATTTTTGTTGTAACGGAAATTCGGGTTCAAAAAGTGCCGGAAATTGGGACGGAAATGAATCCAACGGGTTGAGAAGATGAGAGATCGGAAGGAAAAGGAGGGGCCCGAGCAAAAAAGAGGGAAGGGCCGGTGGAGGCGACGTAGGGCGGGCGGAGGAAGGCGAAGTGCATCGGCCACGTGAGAGCCGCCCGGAATGGAGAGTCTCCATAAGGACCCGGATGCATGGAGAGTTGAATTTTCAGCCTACAGTCTTCGCTGACCAGTACCTCCAATCGATTTAGCTGAGATGAACGGGAAGATTGGGACAAACGTACGCGCTGATATGAAGATGGGCGTGAGAGACCACTCGGAGAAGGAATATTACGTGGTGGATTCAATAGGTTCGAAGAGGAAAGGGGTCGAGATCCACCCAGTAGCTCGCCGTTAGATCAAAAGAATCGGAGAATCGGAGCCAACACTGGAGTATCTGTTCTTGGAGAAAACTAGCCGCTGCATCATCTGTGGCCAGCAACTGCAGTACATATTCGGAAGGCCGCGAAAACTGTGCGGAAACAAGTCATGCTACCTCGAATGGAAAAGGCGAAGATACACAAACCTCCAACTCATCGCACGTACCCGCCGCCTTTCAGGCGCAGACTTCGAGTACGCTGAACCAATATGCACTTGTGGTAGCGACCACTTCGCTTGGACAATGGATGGGGTTTTCTGCTTGAAATGCGGGCTACAGGAACCACTGTTCTCCCTAGAACCATGGATCCCAGCAGAATTCGCTCCAAAACCAGTCTGCACCTGCACTCAGATCTGCAAGCAGTCGCCCACCTACAAGCTATGGGTATATGTATAGGGCGACTTTTTGCCCACCAAAGCGAGTATTATATGAAGTTCTGGGTAAGGTTTCTGCGGCAGAGGACTCGCTAACCAGAACAGACCCATGTTCAAAACGTTTTGAATCTTAACGGACTAACCTACCCTCTCGGTCGATTCGGCCTCTTCTTATCCTAGTCGACGAGATTGGACGCTTGTCCTCGGCCAGGATCAAATCGATCGGGTCGATAACAAGAGGTTTCAGTCCTCTCGCTTTTCTTTTGGCATTTATTTCGTATGCAGTTTTGAAAGTCCGCCTGCTCACAACAAGCGCTTGGATCCCGGAAACTCGGACGGTTGGTCCGTAACGATCGTGGAGGGGAACAATCTGCGCCCTTGACAAAAGGCCCCAACGGGATAGCAAGCGTTCGACATCTCTCTTCCGTTTGGCGTATGAGTCAACTTTGTGAGGCTTGTGTAATTTTCGAGCGAACTCGTCGCTCGTTATGCCGATCATGACCTTGCGGCCGATGCTGAAGGCCTGTTTGAGTAGCTTCCTGTGGCCGCGGTGTAAGACATCGAATGTGCCACCCATGGCGACGAGGCGATACATTTTGCGATGTTTCGGCTTGACCCCCGTACTCACGTTCGGTTTACTCCGCCGCGGCATCTAGCATGCAACGCTTCGTTGCTCTCAGCCGAACACATTTAGTGCTTTGGATTCGAACTTAGAGTAAGCGTACGCCTCTGTTGTCTAGCCTGCTGGTGAAGACCTTGGCGGACGGGAAGGCTTTCTGAACGTCTTTGAGTATTCGGGGCATCTTCGATTCTTTGGCGACCCCGTGAACTGCTTCACCAATCATGTTCTGCGCTGCGCCTATGGCACCGGATGAGATCATCGTCCCTATGAGGCGTGCCACCTCATTTGTCTGAAAACCCACCCCTTCGCTGAACTTTCTCGCCTCATTTAGGAACGTTGACAAATCTGGTCTTTTGCGAATCGCTTCCATAGCGCGCTGTGCGAGAGGGTTGACTTTGCTGGCGAGGTTCGATTGGGCGAGCACGTCTCGAGTTGATATCGGCCCTAGGTAAGCGCAAATTATTGAATGCCCTTCGGGGAAGAACAACCTGTCAACTAAGCCGACACCCGGCGCGCCGGGCTCAGCGACGAGAACGAAACCTCCGGTGAGTAAGGCAGAAGCGGTACCGAGGCCGGTGTGGTTCATCACTTCTGCGATGTGCGTGAGCCTCCCCAATTCGTTCATGGTTATCGGAATCTCCGCTGCGTCTGCAAGAGCCAGACATGAGGCCAACGTCCCAGCTGCACTCGTTCCGAAGCCAGCCCCGATTGGGACACTCACTTTGACGTCCACGTGGACACCTAGGGTCTTCCCAGCGTTCTTCAAGAGCTTCTCAATCGCCCATCTCGTTGTTTGCGCCTCTGGTGCGAGTTTGGAATTGATTCGGATCGTGATTCGAGTCTCGGAGGTTCTTCGAGCTGTAACTCGCGCACTTACGCCCCGGGCAATTCCGAATCCTCCGCCCCGTGCCCCTATCCGAGCCGGGTCAGTGAGTGGATTTCCGTTCGAATCTGTATTGCAGATTTCGAAGAAGCTCGATATGCCAGCCGGGCATGTCGCTTCCGAGACTGGCAACGGTTATGGCCTGCTACTTCCTGGCGGAATGAACAGCGACGCCTCGTAGACTCGGAAAGGCCGCTCTGCATGCAGCGACTACTGGTGGTGTCAGAACAATCAGGAACGGGATTTCCGAAAGATAGGTGAAAGCTGTAGTCGCATAGATGAAAGTCGTCGGAAGTCGGCCTTGGCCGAGCCCGAGCACGGCTGGCAGAGCAAATATCGAGCTGTACGCGACAATGCCTAACCCAATGATTACGCTCCCAACCCCAAGCGCTATGGAAGCCGCGACCTGAAAATTAGCCCACCTATTTCGCAGCACTGTGAGTGCCACAATAATCACGACGGCCAGCAATCCTACGGAGCCCACTAGGAACTGAGGACTCGAGAAACCCGCTGTTCCAGACAAGAGATAGATTCCGTATGCGGCTAGAAAGATCGGGATGAGCAAGCTCACCAAGAACAAGAAACGCCTGACAGAACCAGCTCGGTTTGTGTGTGTTAACCATCCGATAATGAAGAATCCTGCAAAGTTCGATGGAACTCCTACCAACAAGCTGAGTAGCGCGTCGTGGTGTCCATAGATTACGTCGGCAAGAAAGATGCCTATAGCGGCTCCCACACCCCCTGCCCAAGGGCCGAAGAGAACACTGAAAGTTGCCGGTACAAAGACTTGAGGCCAAAACCTTACGCCGAAGACAGTCAGCGGAAAAGCGGTCCACAATGCGCCTACGCCAGCGTAGAGTGCTGCATTGATCGCGGTCGTAGCCAGCTGAAGGGACATGGGGTAGCTCTTGTGGCTCATGATGCGTCGCCTCCCACTCAATCGATTTCCCTATTCTAAGCTTATCCTCAAAGCCAATGGAGTCACGTGTTCGGACCTCACTTCCCGCACCAATTGACAAACCGGAGATCCGGAGGGTTTCCTGTTCTCTCAACGTTGGCGTTAGAATGGGATCTTGGTTCGTAACTTCTCTATGGCGCTTCTTACGACTTCCGCACTTATGCGCACGGACTCTTCAGGCAAATGATCTTCGAAGAAATTTGTGTGAAGACCCTCCGCGTGCGTGAAGGCGTCATGCAGCGCCAATTCGGGATGCTCTTTTTCGAGGATGAGCACGAACTGCGCTATGCTTCGATGCGTTGCTAGCATCTGACCCCTCTTTTCAGCCACCGCCTTAATAGCATCCACGAAGGCCCCCTATAGCTTCTCGGGTGCCTGAGGTAGATCATGTTTCCGTAGGAGATCATCTAACTCGCGAGGATATTTGCGGTTAAGCTCAGCGTACGTTGTCATTTTCGCTTACTGCACTGTTACGCGCAGCGAAGCTATTAGGTTGTCTAGGTGAACAAGACCAAATTCATCCTATACAGACATAGACGCAGAAGATGATGGTGAACATCCCGTGTTGGGGCGCGACGGCGGATCAGTTCCGATGGGTTCGCTTGCACTCCCCCAACGAAATGTTAAGATACGCCAGGTCGGCTGGCTTGTGCTCGGTAGCCCGGTGGTGTAGTGGTCAAACCACACACGTGGGGCTATGCATAGCATTGGCGCCAGAAAACTGCCACTAGACGGCTCTGGATCCCCTCCACCAGAGGAGAGACCTGCCGACGGGAGATCCTGCCAAACGACCCGAATTCGAATCTCCCCCGGGCTACCAACGTGTACCGTTAATAGCTCAGTGTTCGAATCTCGCGTAGGCTAGCCTTGTTGGTGGGTTCTGGGTTGGGTCAGCGTGCTGTGCAGCAGGGGAGGGTTGCTAGGAATGTTCCGGAGGATCCTGTCGGTTTCTGGTTGGGGCGGGTGGATGTGGATACGCGGCCGGCGCATAAGTCTCATTTTCTGCGTTGGATGGGTTGGTTGAATCAGCAGCCAGGTTGGCTGGGCGTTACCCCCAGGGATTTGCTGGTTCGACAGTTGGAGGCCGAGGACCCCTACGTGATCTTGGATTTAGTGCAGACCTACGTGAACGGGCTGGTGTTGCGGAAGAGTTCGAAGAGGAAGGCGTACTCGGTTGTACGGTCCTTCTTCGACCATAACCGCTCCAGCCTCCCCGTTGATAAGGCCTTCCGGATTCGCGGAGACAGGCCCCCAGTCCAAGCGAAGTTGACCGTTAAGGACATCGCCGAATCCTACCATGCCGCCTCGATTCGGAATCGGAGCATCATCATGGTGAAGTGGCAGAGCTTCTTGGACGCGGAGCGCTTGGAGTATGTGAATCAGCATTGCACCGGCCAGATTGTGGAGCAGATGCAGACAGGCGTTTGCCCCGTTCGGATTGACGTGGCCGTGGGCCGTAAGAGTAACGGGAATGATTTGGAGGGAGCGTTCTACACTTTCGCAGCCTCAATTAACAGGAGAAGTTTCCCCGCAACCGTCAACTGATCATCCGTACTATTCATCACCATCTTTCGGGCCCCGAAAATTCACACGCCCAATGCAACCATAAAGCCAAAGGAGGCCTGAAGACCTAGGGCGAGAGCCTGATGAAAGTACCACGACTTTGACGGGGAGGTGAGTGAATGAAGAGGGCTATTCTAGCCATTCGAGCCCATATCCCAAGAGCTGCATATGATGCCGCCAAGGCGCTCCTCAAACGCATCAGACGCATCACAAGACGGCGACATGCCTGAGCACCGGAGCAACATAGATCTTGAAACTACGATTGGAACAATCTGGAAATTTTAAACTTATAATTAATCATAGTTCGCCGCGAGTAGGACGGCATGGGGAGTTAGAGTAAACCTACGAACTAGGACGGCATTCGCCTTCAAAGTACTACGAAATCTTCGGCGCAAATAGAACGGCGATGATCCTACAACTAAGTCATAACCGAGACGCCGCGATAGAACAGTTTCCGAATAACGCCAACGCCAAACCTAACGCTTCCGTTTCATACGTCATATTTCCAGTTGGGGACACGTCATGGTCCAGGGCGGCGGCGTGCGGAGAGCGGCTTCATGCGGGGGTGTTTCGAGTCTTGTTTTCGTACACAAGCATAGGGATGTAAGATAGGGGATCGAGTGGTATCTGAAGAACATATACAATGACAGTGTCATTAGGCTTTCAAATGGAGATAAGATCGTATCTTATACCGTGTGGCTGACTAAGCACAAAAGTACCAATTGAGGCAATGGTTGCCTATGTCCAGAAGACAAAGACGAGATGCGAAATATTAGAATAGGTACGAAAGCATAATAACAGCGGGCTCAAGCCATCCTAAGGCCACTGTGCAATGAAAATTCCTGAAGGTCAGTACACATTCAATAGTTTTGTCCAGTATCTAGTGGACAACGAGGGCCGCGTGTTTGGGGGTGGCGAACGCAAGCAGTGGCTCAAGGTTTACCTTGTGTATGCGCAGCGTGAATGGGGCCTCCTATTCAGGGGCTTCCCGCAGACAAACCTTGGTGATGTGCGTAAGATATCGATGCAAATGGGAACTGTGGCCAAACCTGTAGAGTTCTACGTTTACGAATGGAGTCCGGGTTTTCTGCTCTTCTTTACTTCATCGCGTAGAGAGGATTACGAGAAGACTCTAAGAAAGTTCATCAGACTTAATCGTGGAATAACCGAAGTCTGGATTCCACCAGATCTTCTCAACAAAGTTAGGAACCGATTACTTAGCGAATACCAAGCGACAGTCTACAGTTTCATCAGTCGAAGAAGCCGACTGAGCACGACTGCTGCAAACCTCCGGCCAGACTTCGACAAGAGGCTCTCCTATACTGGTGAAGACGCAACCGAGGTTCTAAAGGAAGTGGCCAACTTCTACGGAGTTGTTCCCAAGTCCATAAGTTTCCGAGTTGGAACAGATAAACTACAGATAACCAACAAGGGTATGCTCCTCTTGTACTCAGTGAATCAGCGCAGTGTTCAGATCCTGATGGATTTTCTGCGCACTGTGACAGAACCCCAGCGCAGAGTGCGTGAAATTTCAGGTCAGCTCAAAAGAGAAACTAAAACGATGCAAATTGGTGACTTGGAGTTTCGGACGCCCGTTGTCGTTCCTGGAATAATCACACTTCAAAGCAGGAAACTCGATAGGTATGTCGTTGAACGGTTCTTTGGACATGACAACATGGATGCAAAAGTAAGCTCCTTTGAACTTGAAGCAGAGGAGTTTGAACCTAGAGAGTTTTCCTTCATCGACACGTCAATAAAAGAAGGCTCATTTTCTTTCTCTGCGTCAGTTGTAGACGATATCAAGGGAACAATGTTCGGACTGAATGGATCGACGGACCAAATGGTTCTCGTCCCCATGCATCGAACCACGTTTGAATCTTTTGTGCGGTTCTACAAACTAGTAATTGAGAGCCTAGATGAAGAAGCGAAGTTTGATGTCCTTCCCCTCCAGACCCAGACCGCATGAAGAGTTTCTGCAATATCTCATCCACGAAGACCTTAGGTTAAGCTACGAAAGGAAGAGGAGGCTTGCAGTCAGAAAAATAAGAAAACAATTTCGAGCAAAGCAGACCGAGATCGTCGAAAGGTTGAGGCGTGGCCTCAAAGAAGACGACGATCACAGGAAAGTTCTGAATGCATGCATTTATCCATTCGCAAGGGGAGAGATTCCTGGTTACTTTTTCGTTCGCGCGGCGCCCCTAGCAGAAATGAATCTCGAAAACTTAGATTTTCTCATTGTATGCTTGAATCCTCCCCGATCGGGAGAAGTGAAAGTCGCTATCTTCGGTGAGGCGAAAGGACGTATCAATGATCCGGACCGCGTGCTGCAAGAAATGAAAAGTCGTATCGATGTACTGGAGCAAAATTGGGATGAGGCTAGGCGAAGGTATTTGAGCGAAGAAATGCCACGTGAATTTGTAGTCGGGGTACTCGCATCTGATGCCCACGAAATGTCGAAGTCTATTATAAGGAAAGGTGGCGCTAGGATAGTATGGAGTGTTGATTTCTCAAGTAATCATATTCTGAGTTTGGATCGACCTGACCTCGACAGGTCTGACAGAACGATCCGGGCGACAATGATGCACAAGAACGATAGCTTAAATCAGATTCTAAATAAACTGGCGACAAGCGCTACTCTCTACACATTCTTTGAGCAAAGTCATATCGTAGCGAAACTGAGAATTTTGACTGCTGTCGACAAGGTCAAGGAAGACGGCACCTTCACGTTTAATGACCTAGAGACATTAGTCAAGGAAGCTCTCGATTACGTGCTGGACGACAGCGTAATCCGACGAGAAACCTCGACAATTATTGAATGGGGTCGTAATATCGGATTTGTTGCCGAGGTCGTTCCAGGCCATTTCAAGATAAAATCGAGATACAAGAACGCTTGGGATAGAGATAGGGAGATCGAAAATCTCTGGATTGATTATAGGCTTAGCCAAGAAGCGAATCTCCTTGTCGACGCTGAGGTAGCAAGTTTACAAACCTCATTTGAGTCGGAAAGAGCGAAGAGACCAACACTGCCCGAGATTCTTCCTTCAGAGACGCTTCCGAGAAATGAACCCAACACCGTTGAAGGGAAACTAGGCAATCAAGACCAATCTGTCTAGCAGAGCTTTAGGTCTGATGAACACTCGGTGTGCTCGTCGCCATCGCGGTTGGTTGTGTGTGTGCGATCTTAACGTTACAGCGTAGAGCCTAAAGGAAGAGATAGAACAGCAAGATGCTACATACTACTAATAAGAAATATGTGAGCGTGAGAATGCATCTCACAGAACCTTGAACAAGACCTGAACAACTGCGACAGCAAACCCCCCAACCTTCAGCTTACAATCAACCTGAGCGTCGTCGTCGGCTGCCTTTGTTTCGGTTGGGATGTGGTGGTATTCCCCTTTTCTGGCGTACATGAACGGAGCTTAGATTACTTAGGTCTTATCTTTAGACAGACTCCAAACAATCTTTAAGGGGATCCCCATGGGGCGCTGCCTGCAGAGGTGAAAATGTGTGGGTAAGATAGGGGAGGTCACGCTAGAGCTCGACAAGGACACGAAGAAGGACGCGAAGGAGAGCCTGAACAGCTTGTTTTCCTACGTAAGCAAAGGAAAGAACGAGATCACAATCCTTGAAGAGACAAAGAAGGCCGCCAAGGTCAAGGTCACCATCGAAACAGTGTAAGGGTTCACACAGCCTACGAACCCGTTTCCTCTCTTTATCACTGCCAACGCCTCATTTCGTGCCCGTAACCGCAGACATAGAAAACTAGCCCTAAACGACCTGTCTCATGTAGACAGAAGGGCGAGGAACCGAAATTCTGATCGCGATTTTGGATGAACTGCCACGATTACCCACTCAAGACACCGTGGGCTCAGATATACGTGGTTAAGGTCATTCCGGGTACAGAATCAAAATCGAATTATAACCTGGGGTAATGGAGCTGACAGGCCCAAACGCAGTTTGGATCGCACCAGCTCCTTGTACTCTGGATCTTCTGTAAGCCAATCCATTACGTTATCTGTCTTCGACTCTTCCTCATGCAATAGCATCGCCGTCCTCACGTCTAACGGACAGCCACAACGTGAGCAGAAGCCGCTAGCAGGCGAATTTGACTCTTGACAACGCAAGCACATCTTAATTCGCAACACGTGTTCTTCGCTGTTCACTTCATCCTCAGTCTTAATGCCGTTGAGCTTGAGCAATGCATTGTCTATGTTCCGGCCTGATAGGTGCACGTAGGTTGACACCTCGACAGACCCAACGGGGAGACATCCCCCAGAACTAACCCGGGCAACCCACGGTACTCGTAACTTTCTCCCCCGGGCTACCAACCTCTTCGGGCGCGTTTTAATCTTGAACTTGCAAGTCAAATTCGCTGTCTCGAATAACCCGGCGGCTTACCCGTGTTCTCAGCGAACCTTCTATTACCATAATACGCATGCAGTGGCACGCGTTCCGTACTCCGGGAGGTCAAAGCCTCGACGAGGAAGGGTAAGGTCCTGAAGGTTCGTGTGTCTGATGAGGAACACGGGCATTTCGGGGCATTCCCGAAGTGTGGAGCTGCATGTTGAAAGACGATTCAACTAGGCAGCCGAATGAGTAGGGGGCCACCCCCTGCCGGTTGTACCCCCTGGATGGGTCGGACTTGACATATAGACGCTGGAAGATACGGATCGACAGCAGGCTGGCGTATCAGTGCAGGCGAATAGCTCAGCAAGGAGGCTGGGAGACGTCGGACTTTACGAGGGCGATGATATGCCTAGCCGCCACGGCAACGTGCCTGGGGATACCGAGAAGTGACACTTTCAAGAAAAGGGTGGCGCTGCACGCAATAAGTGGAAGACGCGTCTACGCAACACCGCTAGGCGGAACCAAACTAGTCTCTATTCATCTTCCGCAACAACTTGCTGAGGTCCTTACATTATATGCGGACCTTGTGGGAGACTCAAAGAGTTCCCTGGCCGGTAGTTTGCTGGAGAGAGGCTTGGTGATGTACCTGAAAGGGGAGAAGTCGCTACTGGAGGCCGCAAAGAAAGTTACTCGAACATGAAATAATTTCCGAACCAGGACTCGCCTGACACCCCCAATGCAACCGTAATTAAATGAGACGCAAAAGTAGTATCGGAAGACCCAAGTGAGTGCTCTGCGAGGCAGTCAATGCGAAACAAGCCGGTGTCGTGGAGATTGAAGCGGATTCTGGTCGTTAATCTCTTCCTGGGCCCTAAACGTAGGCTAAGTTTCAACAAACTCGTCGCGAGAGTCAAGCAGGCAGGAGGGGAAGTCTCAATCAGTGACTACGAAATCCTACCCAATCTAGATTCGGCCTTGCTTGTCAAATCCTACGATGGCGTGGTTCTGAGCGGCACGGAAGCTCTGTTCACGCGAACCGCTGACCGAAACCGATTCGGGAATCTCATCCAATACTTACCCAAAATTGAGATTCCAATCCTAGGAATATGTGGAGGCCACCAGGCACTCGCCATTGCCCATGGCGGCGTCGTGGCAAAGGTGGGTCGTCTCATTGAGGGCTATCGGACGGTTGAGCTCGAAGACAAGGACACCCTGCTGGCCGGTCTGCCAGCCAAAATCAGAGTGATGCAAAGTCATTGTGAAAAAGTGAAATCACTGCCGCAAAAATTCATACGAATAGCAAAATCCAAGGACACGGACAACGAGGCGATGAAGCATGAGGAGAAGCCTGTGTATGGCGTGCAGTTCCATCCCGAGAGGTGGAACGAAGACAACCAGGCGGGCAAGAGAATCTTGGAGAACTTCATCGAGAAAATAGCTCAAGCAAGTTTTGAATCCTCGTCGATTGCAAAACCGGTTCTGTGAACATGAAAGCATATGACTCGAAATCTTACTCTCCGCTCTTGGTCATTGGCCATACGATCAATGATATGTTCACCAACTTGCTTTCTGGTCTGCTACCGGTTCTCACTGTCGTTTTTGATCTATCATATCTGCTCGCTGGCCTAGTGGCAATGGTTTTCAGCATTACTTCATCGATCCTTCAACCCTTTCTGGGTCGGTGGTTTGACCGAACACAGACCTCTTGGCTTCTGGAATCGGGGTTGGCTTTGAACTGCATCGGCATGAGTTTGGTGGGCATCTCACCTAACTACATAATACTGCTCTTCTTAGTGGGAACAGCAGGGCTTGGTTCAGCGGCGTTTCATCCACCGGCTTTCTCAGCTGTGGTAGAATCAAGCACCAACTCGAGAGGCAGCGCTATGGGAGTCTTCCTCTCTGGCGGAAACACGGGTTTCTTCCTTGGTCCAATTGTGGCTGGCGCATTAGTGTCAGCCTTCGGTCTACCTTCGACACTTTTGTTGATGCCCATAGGCTTGTTGGCCGCAATGCTTCTCTTCAAAGTACGCCTACAGGAGAAAGGTAGAAGACAAAGTGCGAGAGCAAGTCAGCCGGCGAACAAACGACTAGTGGCTTTACTCGCGACGATTACTGCTTTCCGATCTATTGCTATACAGAGCGCGGTAACATTCCTGCCGCTGTACTTCGTAGCAAAAGGAGACTCACTCCTCGTGGCGACCGGCCTTGCGTCTATCTGGCTTGGAGTTGGGGTTTTGGGCCAACTTGGCGGCGGGTTCATTTCCGATCGGATCGGAAGACGCCCTGTAGTCGTAACCTCACTATTGGTGGGTGCTACCCTCTTCTATGGATTCCTCATGACCAGCGGTCCCCTCTCGCTGCTTTTCTTGGGGGTTTCAGGAGCCCTGCTCTTCGCAAGTTGGTCTGTCATTGTTGTCATGTCTTCAGAGGCGGCACCAAGTGATGTGGGAGCGGTGTCAGGATTCATGCTCGGGCTTTCAATCGGTATTGGTGGCCTTGCAGCTCTCGGTTTCGGGGCAGCAGCCGACATCTTAGGGTTGCATTCCGCATTCTCACTTTTCACTGGTTTCGCTCTTGCTGGAGGCCTACTAGCGCTGATTCTACCAAGACAAGCTGCAAGAATGACCGCGTCACCTTAATCGAGCCGCCGGCGGCAACTACTCTCCTCGAACGCCGGGATTCATTTGTCGCCACTCTTGCTCAGCCTGGCGAATCTGAGCGTCAGCTTCAGCCCACGTGCTATTGTGTCGTTTCTCCATGTGGTTGGCTAGGTTCCAATGCTTCAGCCCTCTCTTTCCGCAATAGGGACAATCGAAGCGTAAGCCCACGCGCCGACCGAAGAACCAGAAGGCCTTCCTGAAGACTATGATTCCTGTGTGGGTACTTACCAGGTACTCACGCTCTCCCACGCCGATCCTCCTCGTAGGTAGTGGAATAACGAAGCAGTTGGCATGTCAACCATGAAATCTTTTTTTCATGTGTGTGCGGGTCAGGTCTTCCGTCTTAAACCATGTTCTCCTCTACCTTTAGCTGTCAGGCTATAGCTGAAAGGCGCGATGAAATCTCTATCGACTAGGAACCCTATGGCTTGTTGAACCACTTCGTATGGGGCTTCTTTCTCAAAGGTCTTGTACAAAGCAACTACAGGAATGTTGAGTCGGCCTCGTCTCTCCTCCTCTTCATGGAGGAAATCAAGAATTTTTTCGGCCAGCCTCTTAACCTCGACCATCACATGCTATGCTCCTAAGCGGACACGATTCGCCAGGTTCCTCTACAGTTCTCACTTTGTAAACAATGTAACGGTTGTTAGGATACACCTCACGCAAGACTCTGGCAGAGAATGAAATCATTGAGAGTCGTTAGCCAATTGATCCACTAACTTTTCTGTTCCCGCACAAACTTCACCAATAGTCCATTTGTGAAGAGGCGACTCCTCCGACCGGACACGATGCGGTCTTACGAGCTTCCATTCCCCTGCGTGTGTGCGGGTCACTGGTGCGCACACACATAACAAGAAGGAAGATAACAAAACATTCACAAGGTTCGGGCACTTCGTGTGGGACGACGGTGAGGGATGATTATGTCGAGAATTAAGGAGACAGGATTTTCAACAAAAGCTGTAAGGGCTGGAGAAAGGACGGGTCCGGAGACTGGAGCTGTGGTCACTCCTATCTACGAGACCTCCGTCTTCGCGTTTACAAGTACACGGCAGCTGATTGATGCCGTTAGCGAGAAGAGCACCCGTGATGTCTACACAAGATGGAGTAACCCAACCGTTACAGCGGCTGAGACGAAGATTGCGGAATTGGAAGGCGCAGAGGACTGCGCAGTATTCTCATCAGGTATGGCAGCTATCTCAACGGCCATCATCAGCCTAGTCTCCCCAGGCGACCATATAGTATCTGTCAGAGACCTATACGGAGGAACAGTGGGCCTCTTCTCGGACCTAATGAGCAGATTCGGCGTGCGAACAACATTCGTTGAGGCGACAGATGTAGATGAGATCAACTCAGCGTTAAGAAGCGACACGAAAGTCCTCTTCTTGGAGACGCCGACAAACCCCACACTCAAACTTGTGGATCTCCAAAGGGCAGCTGAATTAGCGCAGAAGAAAGGTGCAAAAGTGCTTGTCGACAATACGTTTGCATCTCCATACAACCAGCAGCCTCTACAGTTCGGCTGCAATGCAACCATACATAGCGCCACGAAATATTTGGCAGGACACAACGACGTGACGGCTGGAGCAGTGGCTGGGCCTAGAGAACTTATCGAGCCTATGAAGAAACTTCGTAGAACTCTAGGGGGGACACTTGACCCCCATGGCGCTTGGTTACTGCTCAGAGGAATGAAAACTCTAGCGCTCCGAATGGCGAAGCACAACTCAAACGGCCAAGAAGTCGCAGAATATCTTGAGAATCATCCCAACGTAGAGAAAGTATACTATCCTGGCCTGAGAACACATCCCCAACATTCGCTTGCGAAGAGGCAAATGAAGGGATTCGGAGGAGTCGTCAGCTTCGAGCTCAAGGGCGACCTTAGTCGCACAATGAGATTCGTCGACAGTCTCAAACTAGCGCTTATTGGTGCCAGCCTAGGCGGAACTGAGACATTGGTTAGTCAGCCAAGCACAGCGTCACACTTTTTCATGGATCCTGCGGAGAGGCGGAAGGCTGGAATAAGCGACTCACTGGTCAGGCTGTCATTGGGTATAGAGGACGCAGATGACATAATCTCGGATTTAGCACAAGCATTTGAGGCTTAGCTCATTCCGTGCAAGTGTACGCCAATATTAGCGGTTCAAATTTGCTTGCCCGCACCATGATAACCACACACATAGGTCAGCTGGTGCGAGCACCCAGATTTGAACCGGTCATTTTTCGTGTGTGTGGACACCATTTGCGCCACCACCAACCAACTTGCAACGGAGTTGAGCGGAGTTCGATTAGAATTACATCTCCGGCACGGTAACGAAAGAAAGTACTCCAAAGGATGAATGCTTTATGCGAAATACTTCCTGAGTTTGGCGCACGTTTCTTCAGGAGTCTCGTAGACCTCCTGATCGCCTAGGAGATACTGAAGCGCCCAGACGTCGCTTACGAATCTTGGCTTGTAACCGTAACGCGAAACGATCCGAAGGCCAACATCGAAGTAGTCAAGAGCTTCACCAAAGGGTCCCGAGTAGATTGCCATGTTGAAACTCCTAACACCGATGTCATAGTAAAATCTCAGAACCCGCGCGACGCCTTCGGCCAAACCATTAAGGTTCTCATCAGAAAGGCGGTCTAGGCTCGATACTCTGGACACGATCGCCTGAGCCTCGTTCAAACCCAACGGAGCGAACGGAGTGAGCCAGCGCACCTTCCCCATCTCCCCAAGGTGCCTTTCCCCTGAGCGTTCTTCAGTGTCTATGAGATGGGCCCAATATGAGGACCCCTCCTTCTGGAAGTATGACTTGCTGGCCTCTAGGAGCTCATTGGTCGATCGAAAGGGCAGATCACTTGCAAGTGCCTGGATATGCGGGTGGGCGACGGTGGAACCGGCTGGGGGATAGAAGTTCATTGCGATTGCATTGTACTTCACTTCGGGTGCCCAAGTTTGAACCCGCTCAAAATAGCGTATGCACGCCTTAAATCCGTCAACAAACAAGGCCGGGGGCATTTGATTTAGCGGAAGCTTGTGCAAACGAGTTGGGACGACAATCGCATTGAAGTCTTCGTGTGCGAAGAGGCTTGGAAAACACACTGCCTCTCCGACCTGTATTCGGCCTTCTGTTGAGATTTCAGGAATGAACTTCGGGGCCTTGGCCTTCACTGATTCAGGACAGAAGGGGCATTCAGTTTGGGTTGAGTCGGCCAGATCGTCTATGGAACTCTCATCTGACTCGATGAACCGCTTAACATAGTCGATGCGTCCCTTGAGAACAATCACGGTTCGCCCGGTCAGTGGATCCCGCCTATGTTCTATGAACTGGCTAACGGGTTCGAAGTCCTTGAGCGGACTGAGAAGGCGGGTTTCTCTCGTAACCGACTCGAAGTGAATCGGCATATCCAATCTCGCGAGACTACATTATTGACTGTAAATTCGGCACTCGCTGGATTGCAATTCTGGGTGTCAAGAATTCGACTTTAATTCGTCCTCTCCCAAGCATCAAAATGACCTTAAATGGAGTTCGTTGAAGTCCTACGTCAGAGACGATCCGTGCGCTCCTACAAGTCTCAGCCAGTCGAGGAAAGCAAGCTGAAACGTATCTTCGAAGCAGCCAACTAACCTACGCTGTGTTAGCAGCAACGTATCTTGGTTTAGCCACCGTCTGGGTTGGGGATTTCGACGAAAAGAAAGTGCAAGAGGTTGAGCCGATTCGTCCAGTGGCAAGGTTTCACCGGGTTACGCCGCAGAGCAACCTCAGCCCTCGCCCAGGAGACGCTTGAACGACCAAGTGCCAATCCCACTCATTACGAGCCGCTGTTTCGAATGCGCACACGCAATTTTCCACATGAAGTAGCAGTTAGGGAACGCATCCTCATGTTGACCATTCTATGATTGACTTTGCCGTGATGGGAAACGTGATTAGTCCAACGATTTTCGTGGGTTCGTATCCCACCTGCCCCACCATGATTTTCACGTGGGACACGCAACATTCTTAACTCTGCTGTGGCAGTTTTGTTTGGATTTGAACCAGATCAAGAAATCCCCTTACGCGCATCTGCTTGACAATGTCAAGCGCGGAAGCCAGACCTACGGCTCTATGGAACGATCTCGGCTGCCTCCGCGTCTTTTCGGATTGGTTGGCTGGATCATTGTAGCCATAGTCTTCGCTGGTGTGATCGTTTATGGGCTGTCAGTCTATTTGGACTGGATCGTTCTCCAGTCCATGTATGCTTCCAAGGCAGGCCTCGACTGGTTCGCGATAAACTTCTACCACAATAACACCTTCATCGTCGCCGGTGTTCTCGCACTTCTCTTCATCAATCCAATCCCTAGAAGGAGTCATCTCTTCGAGGGGTTTTCGGCGCTCGGAGGAGCCTTCGCGCGTGTCAGAGGGGAGGGGGAGGCAGTCTCACTCGGCCCTGGCAGGGTTGTGTGGTTGCTTTGGCAGGTAGTTAAGTGGGCTGTCGCCTTCTGGATGATCGCAACGGCGAACGGGATACCGGGCCTTGGCAATCTGACGATGGTGATCACGATGCTGCAAAGTGGGCTGGGTGACTGGGGCCAGATCCTGAGGGTCTTTCAGCTCCCGTTGGCTCCCGTCTCCGGAGCTGAGCTTGTTGCGTTGATGCCTACTATGGAGGTTCAATACCGCCTCATCTACGACATCGTCGCTGCGGTCGTATTCGTGGCAGTCCTCAGACTCATTCTGATGCTCGTCCGCGATTTCGCTCGACTCAAGACGAATGCCTGGACGAGAGACCTATTCCTCATTCTCGCTCTAGCTGTGCTGTTGGCAATCGTCGATGCACCCTACTGGGCCATGAACATTGCGACCCCCAACAACTACCTGATCGCTATCACAGTCTTCGTCAGCTTCTTGGTCATCGCGGCCTCTTTTCAGTTCGGAGTCATTCGACGAACAATAGGCATGGCGCGTCGGAAACGATGGATCGTCTACCTCATGGCACTGTTCTTGTTCGCCATACTCATTGTAAACTTGGGTTTCGTCGTAGGCTACTCGCTAAACTGGAACAACAACTGGACTGACTATGAATGGAAACCTATGACGATGAAGGAGATCCAAGTCACACGATGGGCCGCAGGCTTAGAAAACGTAGCGACGGAACCTCTCTCAAGCCTCCCCGCAGGAAACACCAGCATGATCGTCTCGCTGGTACGACAATGGGATCACGACGCATCCTACACGAAAATGAAGAATCAGATAGGCGTCAACTGGATGCAGCTGAGCGATTCGCACATAATCTACCTCAACGGCCACGAATACTGGGCTGCCCCCACAACAATCAACTATCCAACTGAGGACTGGATCAGCCATCACCTCATCTACACTCACGCCGCCAGAATAGTCGTGACCGACAGCCACACGGGCGAGTACGTTTCCGTCCATGGGGCATTCGGAGTCCCGGCGGAACCCTCAATCTACTATGGTGAGAAACTCACCACCGACGTCTACGTGCACGTTAAAGGGGTCGACGAAATAGGAAACGCATCCTACACCGGAGAGCCTGACTATGTCCTCTCAGGCTGGCAGAGGACTCTATGGTTCCTCGTGAAGGAAAGCCAAGTCGGCTTCGCCTTCACTCCTCCCCAAGACGAGATCATGATGCTACATAACCGAGATGTCCATCAGAGAATCCAAGATGTCCTCATTAGTGGGCTGACGACAGACCGAGCAAGCTACCTCGTCACAGACGGAAACCGGATCTACTACCTCGTCCAAGTCTACACGAACTACCCGATTCACTCTGGATTCTCCGGCAGCAGTTACCTCCGATTCTTCGGAGTGGTCCTCGTCGACATCGAAGATGGACGCATGTACCCCTACGTCATAGCCAAACCGGACGGCTTTCTGGTCGACTTCTATAGACAATACTACCCGTCATGGAAAGCACCGCCAGATTGGCTCGTCACTCAACTACGCTATCCTGAGGACTTGCTCGGAACTCACGACCTGGCTGGACAGCTTGATGTGTCTTTCAGATTTCATGTGAACGATCCATTCGTTTGGAGGTCAGGCTCTGACTTCTACGAGCGGCCAGAAGCTACAGAGGTACTCTATGTCCTAATGACTTCGGGAAATCGAGCTGACTTCGTAGGACTGCAGCTTGTAGAGTATCAGGCATCCCCTGGTCGCAATCTCGCTGGGATGTACATAGCCTATGGCACTGACCAGCTTGGAAAGTTGAACCTTTACAGGATATCCAATTCGACAACTCAACTGATTGGGCCGTCTGCTGCCCTGCAAGCGGTTGAGACCGACGACTATGTACGCACACAGTTAACGCTGCTCCCGAACTACCGACTTGGAAACATCCTATTGTACCTGATCGGTGACCACCTCTACTACTTCATTCCAGTCTACATCAACACGGAAGTCCAGAATGCCGTCATCACAAAGATGGCTTTCGTCACGGTCGTCGACGCCACAACCGGAGCTAGGGTGGCGGTTGGAGCAGACTCGTCTCAAGCATACTACGCGATATCCGGGGGAATTCCTACCATAGTGGGATCGGCGGAACGTGAGAAGAAGCTCGACTTGTTATTCACAGATAAAGGATACTCACTAGTCAGCCCGAACAAGATCAGCGCGAATGTGGAGATTCGAATCGCAAACATCACCTACACCGATGAAACCCAAGGGGCTTCTGTCAGTGCCACGGTCAACGATTTCGTCGCCAACTACTGCCAGAAATACGGCGTGAAGGAAGTCTACTATTGGACTGCGCCGAACGGTGACCTTAGCTTCGGTGTGCTCGTCTCTACAGGCGGGGTTGTAACACTCTACTACATCACCGTCCAGATCAGATAGGTGCGAGTATGTCATCGCTGCAAGAGGAATTTGATCTGTGGCTGAGGAGCAAATACGCGAATCCTTTCTGGGTGGGGCGCCATAGATTCGAAAGAGGCATAACCGGTGAGATTCGAGTAGACAACGGAGAATTCAGGACAGAGGAGGCGATCATACTTTTTCGAATGCTGAAGTCACGCGATCCCTTCACGCGACTTAACGCGCACTTCATCATATGGGAGAGAAACCGAAGCCTAATAGTTCTCCTCGTAATCGTCACGATCATATTGGTCGCATTAGTAGTCATAAGAATCCGGAGATGACTCGTCAGATTCTGGTCTGCACTTCAAGATTTGCTACCACTCCGGAAATTCTTTGCCCATATTGGCAAGTCGAGACATGCGATCATCAACTGCCTGGATGTGGTCACGTGCTTCGTCGTCGTAATTTCGTAGTTCTCAGATGCTTGAGTTTGTGCTTGTTTTGGTCGCGAAAATGCACTCTCCTGTTACAAACGGGGCAGATTATTTGCGTCATTTCTTCTCAACTTCTTATTCGCTGATGGATATTTACGAACTTGTATTCTTCGGATGGAATGAGCTGTTACCGTTCGTCGGATAAGTCCGCAAAGACCTGCCCTGCGCTTGCGATTGCCACTAACAGGATAGCTAGAGGCAGGACGTGACGTGAACGCATGATTCCCGGCAAACGTGTTCTTGTTTCTCTCGAAAAAAACTTACGGTCTTCGAAGCTCCATCTTTCTAACGGAGACACTCAAGCTGAATGGGCATAGAAGCCGAAGAGCCCTTTCAATGCGAATCGTCTCCTCCGCTTGGGCACAGCCACAAGTATTGGGTCACCTTTTATAGTAGTCTTGCCTGTTGCGCAGGCAGTATACTGGAGATCTTACCTGCGTGGATGATGGGAGGGCCGCCAGGCCCGTGCCGATTATCGCGGCGAGTATTATCTTTCGTATAACTAGAGAATAGGGACGGTGAAAAGCGAGATGGGTTACGAGAATAGACGCTATGGTGCGCCCAGGCAGATGACGAAAGTCAAATGCTCCGAGTGCGGTGCAGAAACGGAAGTACCGTTTGTGCCGACGACGGGCAGACCAGTCTACTGTAGAGACTGCTTCCAGAAGCACCGAAGATACTAGGCAAACAGCCTAGAACCGATGTTGACCAGAATTTCTTCATTTCTGTTTATCTTCAAATGTGCGTCCTGTAGGGTTCCCTAGTCTAGATCTGCCACGATTAGGTCTGCCAAGTGTCTGTACCAGAAGCGGCCGATCCACATGTCGGATAGACACGGGTCTCTCTCCAACTGAACGAATCTTCTACAATCCTCTCCAACTGTGTCCTACTCCACTTGACGCCCAGCAAGAAAGCGCCAGTCACAAGCATGGTAAATTCGAGAAGATTGGCAAACACCGATTACCGGAGATATACCAACCTGGTCAATAAGACGGATAGGGAAGAGGTCAGATCGACGCTGTCTAGGATTATTGAAGATTCAAGGAACCACATCGAGGCTCTCGAATCGATGAGAGAGAGCTTCAGGAAGATGTTGGCCGACGAACAGCGCCACGCAAAGATGCTTCGGGCACTTAGCCGAGAATGATCGATACATTACCCAGACTATGTGCTGTGCGATGCTGTTCAGGCTAAGCGTTTGCAGCTTGAATAGGACACGTAGGGTCAGAAGCTAAGTAGTCGCCTTCATAGGCAGCGGCCTTTGCCCGGCACCCCCCGCAGACAGCTACAAACCTACATTCTCGACACTTGCCTTTGAGGCGCCTTCTATCTCTTAACGCTTCAAAGACCGGGCTGTTCCATATCTCCTCAAAGGATTGCTTTCTCAAGTTTCCCGCGATGGGGTAGGTCGGCATGAACATGCATGGTGTCACGTCTCCGGTGGGCTGGATGTTGCAGTATAGTCTCCCAGCAGGGCATCCGCCGAGATATGCTGCAAACTTCCTGTAGAGATTGTTTCTCCCTGCGCAGTCGAAGAATGAGCTGCCCGTGAACCTCTCCACCGATAGTGCCTTCGCTGAATCGTCCGAGATGGATTTTCCGTCTGCATATGATGAATAGACGACGAACTGCGGAAGCTCTGCGAACACCTCACCGAGTTCCCTTGAACACTCTTTCTTCACAAGAGCCATTAGTTCAAGGAGCTTGAGACGCGAAAGCCGGAGACCCTGAATTTCTCTTCCTCGCCCAGCGGGAATCAAGTCAAAGAAAACGACTCTCTCTGCGCCATGATTCCTCGCGAGCGAGATCAACTCGCCACTCTCGGCATGGTTGAGCGCTGTGGCAGTTGTCGCCACGGTTGTGAACATACCAGACTCTGAACACAACTGCACGGCGTTCGGGGTCTTCTTGAAGGCGCCGTCAAGCCCCCGAAAGCGATCGTGAACTTCAGGGTTCACCGAGTCCAGGCTTAGCTCCACTGAGCTGACGCCGAGTTGCTTCAGGTGCTGCACATTCTCTCTGTCCATGAGAACGCCGTTGGAGTCGATTGAAACCGCCATCTTATGCTTTCGAATTCGTTGGATCAGTCTGCCAAGATTAGGATTAGTCAGAGGCTCTCCGCCAGAGAGCACAACGAGTGAAACTCCAGCTCGCGCCATTTGATCGACGACGACAAGTTGTTCGTCGATTGTCAACTCGTCCGATGAAGGCTCGCTGGCATTCTGGTAACAGTGCATGCATAGAAGATTGCATCTGTAGGAAAGGCTCCAGACAACACTAACCGGCGCCTTGAGTCTTTGAGGTGTCGTGATGCCATACTCAGAAATGCTCTTGAGCAAGTTCCAAGCCCCCCTTTGTCCAGCCTCTTCCTGAAGCGCTTTCTCGACATCAAAACCATAGAAGCGAGCAAACCCATTTAGAATTCGATGTATCAAATAGTTCGACAGGAACCTGGGTGGTTCCTCTCTCAAATCAATGGCGGCTACCAGCGCTCTGATGACAACAGAAAAAACACGATCTCTAATTCGATATGCGGCCTGGACTGAGGACGGATCAAGTGGTGTAGTCATTTGGAAGCACGCCAATCTCACAGATTCGGGGCTTACTACTTAACGCCTGTCGCACATTGCCACCCTTAGAACTAAGCAAATTCGTTTAGGCTTGCATACGTTGTCCTAGAGCCCTAAGCCTTCCCTTGTATATCGAGATTTCATATTGTGCGACGAATCTTTGCTGCGACAAGCCCCAAAGCCGTCTGACAAGCTTTTTCAATGCTACTCCATTCCTGTATACGTAACCAACATTCATGAGGGGCGTCGAATAACCGCATGAGCGCTGAGACACTGCAGGATTTCGCAGGCGTCTGGATTGGTAAGCTAAGCGAGGTCGTCAGGACGATTACAGGATCTGGACCAATAAAATATTTGATCAACTGGAGTCGAACGTACTCTCTTTGGCCAGTTCATATCACCACTGCCTGCTGCAGCGCAGAATTCGGCGCAATGATGAGTCCGCGCCTAGATCCAGAAAGGTTCGGTATGCAGGCAGTTGCTGGCAGCCTTAGGCAATGCGACCTCATAATTGTAGAGGGCACCGTTACCAAGAAGATGGCTAAGCGTCTCAAGATTGTCTACGAGCAGATGGCCAAACCACGATATGTTATAGCGATGGGGGACTGCGCCTGTTCAGGCGGCCTCTTTCATGATTCATACAGCATCGTGAATGATGTCCACAAACTCTTCCCCGTAGACGTCTACGTCCCTGGATGTCCACCAAGACCCGAAGCACTTCTAAGCGCAATAATCAAACTTCGTGAAAAGATTCGCAGAGAAGAGGTATTCGCATAGTGGCCCAAGTCGCGCTCTCAAGGGAAGAAACTCTAATCAACCAATTGAAGACGCGCTTTCCTCAGGAAATCAAAGAGACAAAGATCGCCCGGACGCGACGAATGACAGTAACCTTCGAGAAAGACAATATCATAGACATTGCGAAATTCATGCTCGACGAACTCGGATTCGACCACGTCAAAGGAGTTGCAGGAGTAGACTACCCCGCCCAGAAGAAACTGGAAGTCTTGTACTTTATAGCCTCATATTCTAAGCCCGAAATCCAGGACATCATCGTTATTTTGACAACGGAACTTCCGCGGGACAATCCTGTCGTCAATTCAGTCGTCTCTATTTGGCCAAGTGCTCATTTCCATGAACGCGAAGCCTTCGAAATGTTCGGCGTGAAGTTCGAAGGTCACCCGGACCTTAGAAAGCTACTCACATTAGACAACTGGGAGGGTCCTCCTCCGATGCTGAAAGACATCAAGTTCCCAGAGATGGGTCAACGATGACAGCCCAGCCATCTACCTCAACTCCTGCGGTAACCAGAGCGCCGGAACCATCAACTCTCGACGTCTCCGTGGGTCCCCAGCATCCTGGTTCAGGACACATGCGGATACTGATCAGGGTTGACGGCGACTACATCGTGAGCGCAGATCCCGATATAGGATATGTGCATCGAGGCTGCGAGAAAATCGCCGAATACCGGAATTATGTAAGCAATATTCCGCACCTCGAGAGACCATGCATTGCAGATGCAATTCACCTCAACTGGGCCTACGTACTTCCCATCGAAGAACTTCAAGGGATCGTCGTGCCACCCAGAGGACGCTACATCGCGACCATAGCTGCCGAAATGAATCGCATAATGAGCCACCTCTATTGGATGGCAATTATGGCAGGAGTCTTCTCTGGTCACACAACAGCTTTCATGTGGGGCTTCAGCGACCGCGACCTCTTCATTGAACTTGCGGAAATGTTGACAGGCGCCCGCCTTACTTACTCGTTCCTACCGCCGGGTGGTCCAAGGCGAGACCTGCCTTATGGATTCGAACACCGCCTGACGAAGCTCCTTGATTATTTCGAGAAGAGACTCCGCGCGTATGATCGTATTTTCTTCAGTAACCCGCTCCTCGTCGCGCGGACGAAGGATGTGGGAATCCTCAAGCGGGAGGAGGCCATGAAACTAGGTGTTGTAGGTCCAGTGTTGCGAGGTTCAGGCGTTAAGTATGACGTCCGAAAAGTGGAACCATACGGGGTCTACGCCGACCTCGATTTCGAGATCCCGACTTTCGAAGAAGGCGACTCCTACTCGCGTTTCAGGGTGAGATTCGAAGAGATGAAACAAAGTGTCAGTATCCTCCGACAGGCGCTTCACAATATTCCAAAGGGACCTATAGCACGCAAGGCACCGCTCGCTGTATCTGAAGGAGAAGCCACGGGCCGCGTGGAATCGTCACGAGGTGAGATTGCGTATATGGTCATGGCCGACAACAGTGACAAGCCTTATCGCGTCAAGATAATGAATGGCTCTTTCCGAAACCTAATAGCGCTGCCATTCCTGGTCCGCAACGTACGCGTCGCAGATATGCCAATTATTTACGGCAGCTTGGACTACTGGCCTGTGGAAGCAGATAGGTAACCGGAGGTTCGCAAAGTTCATGGCATTTGGAGTTCCCAACCATCATTTGTCGTGAATATGTACCTGAACTGTCTCTATTCATGAATCCGCATGCTTTCACTTGGTTCTGAGCATCGCGAAGCTCAAAGACAACTACTGCGTTGGGAACAGCGGCACTAGACTGCTGAACATATTACATGCCCAGGGACACACCCACTCCAATCAGGCTTGAGTGCGAAATATATGGCGCCCATATTTCACTTGTGAACGGCACAATTGCAGACGCTGGACGCCTCGTCGGTGAAGGCATGGCCCGCAAGGAATGGTTCGAGTTATCGACGATGAAGGAAACCATATCGAGTTGAAGGAAAGAAAACTATGGGATTCGAAATAGCGGAGCAATTCGAATGGACATTACCGGACGCAATCATATACCCCCCGGCAGGAGGCACCGGAATCGTGGGAATGTCAAAAGCCTTCGACGAATTGAACAAGCTCGGTTGGCTCAGCGGGCAATCAGCAAGGCTGATCTCAGTCCAGACGGCAGGATGCGCACCCGTAGCCAAAGCCATTCAAGAACACAAAGACCACTGCGAATTCTGGGAGAACGCACACACTATGGCAGCTGGTTTGCGCGTTCCCAAACCATATGGGGATTATCTCATCATAAAAGCTGTCAACAAGAGCGGCGGCACCTCAGTAATTGTTTCCGAAGACGAGATGTTGAACTCAATGAAAACGCTTGCACGAAAGGAAGGCATTTGGATCTGCCCAGAAGGCGCAGCAACTCTCGCGTCGATCCCTCATCTGTTAGAACAAAGCGCCATAGATCGCGATGAAAGAATTCTCCTATACAATACAGGATCAGGGATTCTGTATCCCGAAACCCTTAGATGAGATATGAAGGGCAGGCCATGCAATCAAAGAAGTGTTCCTACTAGACTAACCCAACACTTCTTTATCATTTCGATTTGGAAACATTGTTTCCAGGGAATGAGCACGGGTCCATCAGATCGTCTCGCATACGATTACATGAATGAAATCTGGAGAATAAATCATCCGGATAACGGAAATGGCATTGTACCCACGATATTGGTGGGTTCATATCCCACCGGCCCCACCATCAAACATCTCGCGTAGGTCTTGCAGTCCCCCGCTACCGTTCGTGTGTCCGCTCTGAGACTGCAAGTCAATGTGTCTGTTTATTTGTGCCTTAAGATATATCCTAACACGGGTCGCGATGCCGAACCTAGAACAGGATATTTTGCAGCTTCTTCGGAAGGACCCCGTAACACCTGATGAGGTTGCGAGGCGCCTGGGCGTCTCCTGGGCGACGGCCAACGGGCACCTTCTGAAGCTTGTGGGGGAGGGAAAAGCGGTCTTGGTGAGGAAGGGGCGCGTCAACGTCTATTATGCCAAAGGGCCATCTTCTCAAGTGTTCAGGATTCCGAATTGGATCAGGCCGCGACCTCTTGATGAGCTATCGGACGAATTGGCAGAATACTTCCCGAGAAATGTAACTGCTGCAGAGATGGTGGAGAAGGAACGCCGAAAGGCTTGACGATCGGACTGGATTCAAGCGTCCTGGTTCCGGGCTTGCGTTATGTTCTCCAACGTTAATTCAAGAGCAAGCCGGATAGCTCACGGAAAATGAGGGCCTCAATCGAATCGAACAAGCTATTATTCCAGGCAGAATCAAAGGGGCATCATGGATAGTCTCATAATGCTCATCGATTGTAATGTAGGACGGGTTTGAGTTAATGCCAAAAGCTTTCGTCTTTGTTAACGTTGAGGTAGGTTCGGAAGCCGAAGTTCTAAAACGGCTTCGTGAGGTTCCTGAGGTCAAAGAAGCATATTTCGTGTACGGTGTATACGACATCGTCTCAAAAGTTGAGACGGACTCGATGGATCGTTTGAAAGAAGTCATTACTTGGAAAGTTCGTAGACTCGACAAGATAAGGTCAACCTTAACAACAATCGTAATGGAAGGAAAATAAGGTCACAGCACGGATCGTCTGAGCACGAAGTCACATTTTCGGCTTCGTACGACATTTCCGTCTGATCTTTCTCTCGGTCTGGACTCTGACTTCCTGCGTGTTCGCACCACGGTGCACACGCAATCGATTTCATGAGAAACTTAATGAAGACAGTTCCGCTACATGAGACCATCAGGAGCTTCGATCTTGAGCGCACAGAATCTCTCCAACGATAGAGCCCAGTTGCAAGAGATGTACTCAAGGTTCGGATGGAAGTAGACGGTCTTGGCCTACATGGCAGGAAGAGTTGTGGAGAACGGAAAACAGCTTCCAAGCAGTGTCGTGCAGGATCTGAGGAGCACGAGGGTGAAGATGGAGAGCTGTGAGAATTTATGCGACATGGCCGCCGATCTTCGCGACTTGGAGATCAAACTCTTCCCGGTTCTCTTGAGTGTGAGTGAGGGCGAGGTGCACACGATGCTCGAACTCTTGGGCAAAGCCATGAGAGGCGCGCTTGACGAGAGGGACTTGGATCTCTCGCCTCTCAAACCTGTGCTGGCTGACTGCACTATTCCGAAGGTCTGTTCCCAGTAGGCATTAGAAAACTCTTTCTCAGAACGAATTAGCAAATCGCTTCATAATACTCGAGCCAAGGTGTGTTTTCTTTTTGACGTCTCTTGGGCATAGTAATGCTCTAGTGCCCCTCGTTGATAACCCTAATACAGAATGCCTCTAAGAATTACAGAGATTAGCGGATGACGAGTCGCTCTCGCGTAGCTGTGGTCGCCTTATTGGTGGTTGTGAGCGCGGTCTTCGCGACTTCACTCCTTTACTTCCGACCTGCAACCATGATTCCCAGCAGCAGCTTGACCTTCTCTCAAATCAACCCTAAGACGCGAGAAATTGTCAATCTGCATGTGATTGTGCTCGACGCCAAGGATAGACCAATCAGTTGGGCTGAGGTCAATGTCACTTACAGTTGTGACTACATAAATCAACAGGGCAGTATTCTTGCCCAAAGTCCAAACGGCGCCGAGACACCCACTCTCGATTGCGGATTGGGTTACTCACCACATCTCCTATCTCTACGTGTCACAGTCACCGCATTCGGATACAACGACTATTCCTTCACGGATACAGAGGCCTTCTATGGGCATACTAAAGAGATGACTTACTATGTTCACTTAACCCACTTACCGTTCACTCAAAGCAACATTACTTTGGAAAACTTCTCGCTATGCACCAGCACCAGCCATAACCCTACTATTTATGTCGGAGGGATTGTTCGCGTGCACGGCAACATGCCAATCATTAATCTTCATCTGTTCATAAGCGGAACTGACGAAGGAACTTACCAACCGCCCATCGTTATGACCACGACAGTACCAAACAGCGGCGCTCTGAATTACGGTATAATTTTCAGAGTTCAACTAACCAAACCCAACATCTCCACCACTGTTGGAGAGAACTACACAATTACGTTGACAGCCAATTTCTATGATAGCAGCACTTCAACCGCTTCTGCATCAGTAGTCGCGAAGTCGGGCAGTTGCGGGTCATACCCATAGAATTGGACCAAACTAAGTGCCGCGCCTTCCTGCAGTATAATAACCGACAACACTTCCACGTTCAGGTCTGGTGGTGCGAGCAGCTCAAATTGAGTTTGGCATTCTTGGGTGATAGGTCGAACCGCCTAAAGATTTAGAGTAGGACACGCAGTATAGAAGAACGCTAGCCCAATTGACCGACGAGAATCCTTCTCATAACCAGAGAGCTTCGCCCAATGATGACCATCCTGTGTCCGCGAAGCCAAGCACAACAGGTCCGGTGAGTCCGAATCCCACTCCCCGCACCACAAACTCAATTCATTTCTCTCTAAACGGCAACAGTTGACAGCTTGAGCTGCGTCACCCCACGCTTCTTCATTACCTCCTTTGCCAATGCTTGAATGCGCTCTATTTTCCCTCTGACCGATATTATCTCCAAACAACGTGATTCGTCAAGATGAATATGGGTCGTCGAATTCACTACACTCCGAAATTGGTGCTGAATGTCCGTCAGCGCTTCTTGAAGACCATGTGATTCGTGGACGTATGTCAACAAGATAGCTCCCGCGCCCGGCTTTGCTCCCTCCTTCCTCCAAGCGTATTCCGTGATGAAGTTCCTCATCGCAATCTGCAGTGCCTTCGACCTGTCCTTGTAACCGAGCGTTCTAAGTGAATCGTCGAATTGCTTCAAGAGTTCTGGAGGCGTTGAGAAGCTAATTCTCTCTACCCTAACCAAAGAAGCCATGTCTCCAACCTCTAGAAACAACTCAATACTCTTTAATATCGTTATTACGATTATGTAGAATGGTAATACTATGCAATTGAGCAGTCGGCTTGTGGCTTTCACGGCGGTGATCAGTGCACTTACAGTCGTGCTTAGCGTCCTGACGGTGCCATTCCTGTTCGGAACTAGGATACATTTCTTCCAAGCCGGCATATTGTTGGCCGGAGTTGCGGGTGGTCCGGTGTCCGGACTCATCACGGGCTTGATTGGAGGGTTATATGTGGCTACAATAAGGTCCGACCCGACGATCATAGTTGGAAACGGATTGTTGGGCTTGTTTACTGGAGTCTTTTCACGCAAACTCAGACCTGTGCTGGCTGGCTTGGTTGCTTGGGTGTTGATTCAGGCACCGTGGATTTACATCACTGGAACCTTCATTTTCCATGTTCCGACCGTGGCCATGCAAGTAATTCTCGCACTCTTGACGGTTGAAGATGTGATTTGCGCCTCACTCATTGATGTGCTGACTAACCATTTTCACCTGCGATGCTTTTTCCTAAGCCAGGCGCGACGCCCATGAAGAAAAGATCAAGCACGCAGGGTCTATTGAAAGCCGGCGTGGATTTTCATGGTCACTTAGGTCCATACCTGGTGCTCGGTCTCCGGATGGGCATGGTAGCCGTTGAAATGCTGAAGCCTAAGGGTCTTCATGAGTTATCTGCGACAGTTTGGACTGAGACATCGCCACCTCAATCATGCATACTGGACGGTATTCAGGTCTCAAGTAGTTGCACTTTGGGCAAGGGAAATATCAGAGTAAAGGAGTCCCGACGTACCAAAGCGAGATTTCGAAAGGGCAATCGCATCGTGGTCATTGGACCCACCGAGAAAGCTACAAGGCTGCTCTCTAGAATCTCCGCAGATTCACCTCAGCTCGAACTTCAAAAAATCGCACTTGCCCTTGATCGAATGCCTGAACGAAAACTTTTCACCATCAAATGATATCGTCGTAAGATGTGCGTGCATTCCTTCTCTTGAGACTAGTGCAGGGCGCAGAGAATAGCTCAAATCATCGATAGAAATCTAGGAACAGAATTGGAGACACAACTCCCAGTGAGACATCACGGGATCGCACGATGATGGAACGGTGCCGGTCGAATGAGTTCCAGTCACGCTCTCAATGCGATTAAGCGTGGGCTTTTCAGGGCGCTGCTAGGGCTTTTTCTCATTCTGAGTATGCTCACACCTTTCGGAGAGTCGTTGGATCCTACTTTGACGCTCACATGATTGTTCAACATGCTTTCTATCTGGCGGGCGGGTTCCTGCTTTGCCTCCGGGGCTGATCTGCTAGTTCTTGGAGGCTCGAAATTCTCAAGGACAATCGCATCAACATACACTAGGCTGATGAGGGTGAACGTTTCATTCAACAGGCGTGGGCTGGTCACTTTTGTCGTCGCAGCGCTACTCACTGCGTACTGGCATATTCCAGCGACATTCGATGCAGCCGTACTGAATGAAGACGTTCATATTCTGATGCACTTTACATTCACGGTAGTTGGCGGTCTACTGTTCATTGGATCGGATTTGTTGACAGGAAGAATGCGGCATGTTCTGCTGCTTGTGCCGGGCAAGGCGATGGGCATATTCGGAGCGTTTCTTCTCTTCACAAGCACGTACGTGTACCCGGCCTATCCCGCGCCGGAACAAACTGAAACCGGACTGGTAATGGTGGTCATAAGGCTCGTGATGGATTTGACAATCGTTCCGTACTGGCTGTACAAATACTTTGGAAAGCACCCAACTGAGATTCTAGTTGAAGGTTCGAAGAAAACTTAAACTCAAATCGAGAAACAACAGCGATTATCCTAAGTTATGTGAACTCAAACCATCTCGATAGATTTTCACTGCTGAAAACCTCGTCAGAACACGTCACGTCTCGGACGGGCTGTTTACCCTAAATACGCGCTACTAAAATAGTCAGCAGACCCTGCTCGACGAAACGCCCGCCATCGGTGAACGTGGTTGGTCAGCGTTTCGATGCTATTATTCATCAGCGCGCTTGGAATCTACATACACGCAATTTTCTTGACCATTTCTCTTGGCTTTCCCTGGATAATTTTATCGTTGCTTTTCAAATGGTGGAGGACTCGCGACGAAGACTATTACTTTGCTACCCGAACTGTTACGGGAGTCTTGGGTCTGAACTTTGCTTTAGGCGCCATTACCGGCACACTGGTTGAATTTGGGCTGGTCCAAGCGTGGCCGGGCACAATCTTTGTCATCGCCACGTTCGGATTTCTTCCTTTAACACTCGAGCTTGTGGCTTTCGCCGGTGAAATAGTCTTGCTGATCTTGTTCATCGTGACCTTGCGTCGGGTCAAGGTTCCGGTCAGCATAGGCATAATGGCTCTGTACTTGGTCATGGCTGCATTCTCGGGAGCGGTGATAACCACAGTAAACAGCTGGCTCAATGTTCCATGGGGAACGCAGAACCTAGCCTCGAATATCTATCCGTTCCTTCCATCATATGGCCCCACGGTCGTTGATCCACTGGCTCTTCTAAAACTGAAAGCGGAGTTCGTCCGAGAACTGCTGACCTCTGGTGCTCCCTCAATGCTTATTCAGGACCCCAAGTTCGCCAGCACGATTGGTCTGACTCTTCTTGATCCGTCAATCGCATTCCAGTCATCTTATGCTCTGGCAAGCATGCTACACAATGTAAGTGCCGGAATGATAATTGGAATCTCTTTCGGACTGGTTGGGTACGGATATAGATTCTTCAAAACTGGTAAGATCAAGTATCTTAAGATCATACGGGCATTTCTGCCCGTGCTATTAGTTCTGATGGTTTTGCAACCTATAGTGTTCGGGGATTTCATGGGCAAGATGGTTGCAGTCGATCAACCTACAAAGTTCGCTCTTATTGAAAACATCAACAACACGAAAACGGACCCTGTCATCGGCTTCTTAGGTTATGGGGACCCGCAACACCAGGTGACTGGTTTTGACAGTTTCAGAAACGCATGCCAGAGTCTAAACGGGCGGACCCTTGGTGATCTCATGGCAGGTACTGTGAGAAACTTCACAACGGGCCGCGAATCGTCTCTGAGCCTGAGCCAACTCTGCTTTTCCGACCTTGCCAAAGCTGAAGCCAGAATGGCGGTCGTTAATGCGGCATTCTACGCGAAGATCACGTCAGGGATAGTTGCACTCGTACTATTGGTAGCTCTTACATCGCAGACGTTTACTCTCGGAATGCTCTCTAGGATCAGTGACCGTGTCTTCTCTCCTTTTGTACGAAGGAAGAGCGTCTTTTTACTGTCAATTCTTGTTCTCGTCTCATGCGCGATCGCCGCAGGTTTAGGCTGGTTCGTCCGTGAAGCCGGAAGGAAGCCTTGGACGGTCTATGGCCTCCTGTACCCGGAAGAACTGATGACACCCGTCTCGATGAATCCAATCGTACTTGCCCTCTTCACTCTAGCATTCGTTTCGATGGCGATCATAGGATTGTACGGCATGTACATTGTTGCGACGAAGCCTCCACGGTTCGTAGAACTCCTCAGGAAGGGCGCCGGTATAGAAGAATGATCCTGACCAACTTCGAACTGTTGGGTTTCTCAATTCTAGGAATAGCCGTGCTCGTGCACATCATCATTGTGAACATCACTATCGGGTCAGGTTGGATCTCCGCCATGGCAAGATTCCTGGCTTGGAGAAGAGGGGCGCCGGAGCTTGAGATCATGTCGAGGCGAGTTTTCAAGATTCTGATCATACATGAACTGTTCAGCGGAGTCTGGGGCACAATAATAACCGTAATCTTAGCAGGCTTCTTTCCAACACTTATGGCGATTGCGACAGATGTGATCTTCTATCCAATCATCATTGCGCTCGTGGCCATCTTCATTAGGATACCATCGATCGCACTATTCTGGTACACATGGGGCAAAGTGAAGCCAGCCGTACACTCTTTCCTTGGTTTCGTTATGGCCATTGCAGGGTTCGGCGTACCGTTGGGCTTCAGATACATCTTTGCCGAGATAACATACCCGAATGCGCTTGTCTTGGCTTTTCAAGGGTTTCGCGATCTTGCCCGGATCTTAGTCTTCTTCAATCCGTTGTATCCTCCACTGATTTTGCATACGTGGATCGGCGCCATGTCAATTGGTGGTTTCATTGTTGCTTCATTCTTTGCGATCAAAGGGAATGTTAGCCCTAAGTTTGCGTGGATAGGTCTGTGGCATGGAGTACTCTTCTTGGCGGGTCAGGTGATATTCGGCCCTTGGTACCTGTTTAGTCTAAGCTCAAAGGCACCTCTCCTTTTCGATAATATCGTCGGAGCAGCCGGGTCTTCCTTCAATATCCTACCGTCGTTCGCAATCAAGATAGGGTTCGTACTAATCCTCGGATTGGTCTCTGTGAAAGTGTGGAGGAGCATCAAAGGTGGAAGTGGTTTGGTTCCAAGGTATGCCATCTTGTTGGGTCCTGTGGCGGTAACTGTTGCCATGATAGGAGAGTTCTTGAACGACGCCGGTCGATATCCCTTCCTGGTCCTAACAGGTCAGACAGGCCTTTTGCCGTCTGAGTTCATGAACTTATATCTCGAAATACCCTTCTATGCTGTTTACGCGGTAATCGCAGTACTACTTGGCTTTGTGGGGCTGTTTATGGCAACAGCCTATTACGCGCTTAACCGCAGGTTCTTGTCGGATATTCCCGAGGAAAAGTAAAGACCAGGCCGGTCGGCTGAAACGATATTGACTCATTAGTGAGGAGACGAGCTCCTGCTGGTTTAAGGCTCCCTTCGGTAAGCGAAGTTCGCATTACCTGTCCATATTTTTGGAACGATTCGCATTGAAATTCGCTGCTTAGCGATACAAACCACGAAGCACGCCGCGGCTATGCAACAACCTTAGATAACAGCACGACGCAACCGGACCCTCCTTAGAATCTCATTTCTTGCAAGCGTAGAGGACATGATTATCAGGCGTAGGAGTCGGCCGAAAACTTACCATGTGCCCTTGGACCCACAATGCGTTGAATCAATATGAAAGGCAAATTGAGAGTCGTCGAGGTTCGGAAGGACAGAAAAGAGCCTCGAGAGGCCTCCCTTCACACACAGAACGACTGCCTCCCTCTCTACGTGCGAGCATGTATTCGTCTTGATGTTCCTGTCCCCCTTTATGGTGCCTTCGCTGTAATTTGAACCCTTGATTCTTTGTGTGTGGGTCTGGTGGTGCGGGCACGCAAATTTGAACCAAGGGTCATCTAGCAGATTACCGTAAGCTACAACTTACAGTCCGATACATCATAGTATGTAAGTACATGCCACGGATCGCGCTGATCGAAGATTTGACCAAAGGGCCGATTCCGCCTGGTTCCAACATACTAGTGGAATATGATTCGGCGTCGCAGTGGTTTGCCGCCTCTTTCACCATAGCCTGTACTTCTCAAAGGAGTGGATGCGAATTCCATCATCGCCGGACTTGTTGCGAGTGACGGATGATATTTCATCTCTGTCTAGGTTCAACGACGAAAAGAACTGGGTTGAACTCTTCCTTTCCCGAGGCATTCCAAGTACCTCGCGGGCCAGATCGACAACAATTCGCGGTATCATCAAAGGAGTTCACAGTGACTGGGTCTACAAGACGCTAGAAGCTTCCGTAGATGGGATAGTTGACTTCAAACTGCAAGAAGCAGGGAAAGGAATGAAGAACTTCATGCGAATCAGGAGCCTAAGGAACATTGGCTTCGATTCAGGATGGCGCACACTCGACATTGATGATGACTTTAGAGTAACGGTTCAAAAATGAAGCGCGTGCTTGTAGAGAGGAGTTGTTGGTTCGACAGTTGCAGGCTGAGGATGCATATGTGGTTCTGGACCTCTTGCAAGCATATGTTGGCAGTCTGATTCTACGCAAGAGTTCGAAGGAGAAAGCGTACTCGGTTATTCGGTCTCCTTCACGTTGGGGTAACCAAGAAATGGGTGAGAATTGATTGTGTCAACCGTTCGCGGGAGTATCTTGTACCTGATGGCTGCGGGCATATTCTATTCACTGTACTCCTTGAGTTCGGATATGACTATTCGGACGATCGTTGCGGGATTGTTCCTTGTATTCTTCGTGTTAGCAGTGATGGCTCTAGCGGTGATGCTGTCAAATTTTGCTACAAAAAATTCCACAGGAAATTTGCAACTCTGACTCTGCAAAGTGTTATTACCGCACAACGAGCTATGATCGTTCGCTGACCGTCACCTCTGTTTAGAGGTGGGAGCTACAAGCCTCAGTGAGAATACAATTAGATAATGAAAAGTGGTAACTTTTGAACCTAGGATCCTTGCTCTTGGATCTTCCCATTCCGTATGCAACGGCATTCCAGATAACAATCGTGATCGATGCTCTGATCTTCCTCGTGGTTCTCTGGCAGTCCAGGCGAACCCCTAAAACAAGCCCAACCTATGGTTTCTGGCGCGGAATCTCGGTCTTCCTCGGAATACTACTGGTAGGTCTAATCATATCGTACATCGCGCAAGCCACTTTCATGGGATGGATGTAGGAGCGTTCGTAAGTTTTGGCGAAATCAAGTCCAACCGGTATTAGCACAAAAACGAGACTGGCAATAACGGGCGTGTTCGGTGGAATCTGCGCGTCTGCAGCGCTGTTCAGCATCATCGTAGTCCCTCTCCCCGGAATACCTGGTGGCTCAGGGTATTGGATTCCCGCTGCGCTGTATTTCGCGTTGACCTTCTGGTTCGGAATCTACGGGGCACTCGCAGGGCACATCGGGACCTTCTTCGGCATGGGCCCATTCTTCGGGTTCACATTCCAAGTCTGGGCCGACGGCGCACTAGGAGACTTCTTCGCTCCAATTATTGGATGGGGCATCTTCAGAGGCGTCTTCAAAGCAGACCCCGAACTGAAAACACGAAAGGACTGGGTAGCATGGATTGTCTCCGTTCCAATCGCCACCTTCCTTGCATCAATGTGGATTCACTCAGTCAACTTCGCATTCGGCACGATCACCTTCGGCGCATGGGTATGGGGAGTCATATCCTATACAATCGGTGACTCACTCGCAGTTTTCACGCTCGGCACCCTGATCCTGAAGACCGCCAGCAAATGGGTCAAGACTAGCCCGTTCTACATGGAAGGTCTCTTCAAGTAAACCTCCCCCTCACCCTCTTTTTTTGCCGGGAACACTTGGTTGGCTCAAAGAACAATCTTCACGCATGTTTCAAAGGACTCGCCACTCAACCGCGTGCATCCATTGCCGAAATTCATGCTCTTAGTAGCATTCAACCTCATCGCCCTAATACTGGAATCACCTATACCGCTCGTTGCTCTTGCGCTGGTGATTATCCTAACGTTCAAGTTCTCCAAGATTCCGCTCCAAGACACTCGAAAATTCGCAATTGTAGTTCTCATCGCAAGCCAAGCTGTTTTGATTTCCTATCTGCTCGGAAGCGCCATCAAAGGCAGCGTCACGTATGTTCGATTTCCGTGGGGCACATTCATCTCAGACATGACGCTCCTCTACGCCTTGACGATGATCATGCGTTACACATGCATGCTTCTTGGCTCTACTCTAATCCTCTCTGCGACAAATGACCGCGACATAACATACGGTCTTGCAACAATGCACGTCCCACATGCGATCACGTTTGTCCTTACACTGGCATTCCGTTCAACAACTATCTTCATCGAAGACTACCAGAAAGTCCGTGACGCTATGATTCTGCGAGGCGCCAATCTCAACAAGGGCTCAATATTCGAACGTACGCGCAAGCTTGGACATATCTTTGTCTCTTTGATCGTCATCGCGTTACGTAGAGTCATGGAGACGGCGTACGCAATCGAAGCGAAAGGCATCTCTGTCCCCGTAAGACGAACCTACCTTCACCGCTACCCTACTGGACTGGCGGAGATTAGTGCTGCAGGATTGCTAGCGGCAGCGATAATCGCCACTTGGTTCGGCCGATACTGGTTCCACATATTGTCCTTTCCTGGCTGGCCCTTGCAATATTTGTTAGGGTGAGGCGATGGACGCAGCGATTGAAGTCAAAGGCTTCTCGTGGAGGTACGCCTTATCCCAGGACTGGGTTCTAAAGGACATCGACCTCACAGTGCATAGAGGCGAATTTCTGGGAATCGTCGGTCCAAGTGGGAGCGGCAAGACAACGCTATGCCTGAGCCTAACAGGACTGATCCCAAACCTCGCACGCGGCACCATCAACGGCTCCATATATGTCGACGGCCTCGACACGCAGAAGTCTCGCCTCTACGAGCTGATACGCAAAGTTGGTGTGGTCTTCCAAGACCCTGAATCACAATTTGTCACAATGTCAGTTGAGGACGAAATTGCCTTCCCGTTGGAGAACTTCGGTTACCCAGTTCATGATATGATGAAACGAATTTCCAACGCGATGGAGCTCACTCGACTGACCGGCCTAAAGGAGAAGTACCCCCACGAACTCTCGGGTGGTCAAAAGCAACGCGTCGCGATCGCGTCCTTCCTAGCCCTTCGACCTGAGATTCTGATACTCGACGAGCCCACTTCAGACTTGGACCCTGTTGGAAAGAGCGAAGTCTTCTCCGTCCTAGCCGACCTGAAGAAACATGAGAACATCACACTGGTCGTGGTGGAGCATAACACAGAGGAGATGTGCAAATACGCCGACCGCGTCGTCTTGCTCAATTCAGGCCGAATCGAACGCGTGGGCGAGCCGGGAGAATTCTTTTCGGCGGTTAATGAGCTCAAGGGTGCTGGAGTCTATCCACCACAGATCACAGAGCTAGCCTCCACTCTAAAGGAGAAGCTCCCCGCGTCTCAGCCACTTCCCATCACCATCGAACATACCGATTTCTTCAGAAAAATCACGATACCCAAGATTACTACGGCTCTGGGAAACGGTGCTGAACAAAGGCCGCAACAGTCCGAGCAAGTTGTGGTAATTCAGAACCTCAAACACACCTACCCAGATGGGACTCAGGCACTTCAGGGAATCGACCTCGCGTTGAACCGCAGCGAATACGTGGCCCTGATTGGTCAAAACGCTTCAGGGAAGACGACCCTAGTGAAGCATCTCGTTGGATTGCTGAAACCAACCGAAGGAGACGTGGAGGTATTCGGCGTAAACACCCGAAAAACCACTGTGGCGGAGTTGGCCAAAAGAGTTGGTTTCGTTTACCAAAACCCCGATCATCAACTGTTCTGTAGGACCGCCTTCGAGGAGTGCGCATACGGTTTAGTGAATCAGGGGCTGAAGGAAGATGAGGTTCACACCCGTGTTAATCGGGTGTTGAAAATCGTGGGTCTGGAAGGCTTTGAGAATACGGAGACATTTCTCCTAGGTAAGGGACAACGGACGCGCTTGGCGGTCGCAGCAACACTCGTCATGGAACCGGAGCTGATAATCGTGGATGAACCAACGACCGGGCAAGACATGAGGCAGGCTGAGAGCATCATGGGGCTCTTGGATCAATTGAACCGTGACGGAAAAACGATTCTAATTATCACTCACAATATGCGGCTTGTGGCTGAACACGCAAAACGAGCGGTCGTAATGCTCAATGGAAGAATTGTGGCAGACGGTCCGGTCAGAGAAGTTTTCAGTCAGACAAAACTTTTGCACGAGGCGTACCTTGCTCCGCCACAAATCACAACGCTTGGCGAAATGCTATTTCCGAGTGGACCTTCGTTCCTCACTGTAGAGGAACTACGAGCGGCATTGTTGGGGACGAATTGATTATGGCTTCGAAGGATTTGCTTAGAAAAAAAGTTTGGACTAAACTCCGCGAAGTTGCTGTCCCAGACTCACGATTTCGATTCGACTTCTCGATGTACATCCCCGACTTCGAAGGCAGCGGCGAATGCACCAAGAGAATACGGGAAATGGATCTCTGGATGAACATGAGAACCTCATTCATTACACCCGATAACTGCCTCATCGAGCTTCGAAAATGGGGCATCCTAGATGGCAAGACAGTGGTTCTACCAACATATGGCCTCAAGGGGCCATTTTTCATGTACACGCGAAAGGAAGTGCCGGAAGGTCAGGAAGATTTCGCTGCAACCCTCGATGGCACACTCAAATACGGAAAACCAATCGGTCTCGCCGAAATCAAAGAGCTCGGGCATTTCGACATGGTTGTGACCGGCGCTTCAGCAGTAAACCTAGAAGGCGTTCGATACGGAAAGGGGCACGGCTACTTCGACTTAGAATGGGGAATGTTCTCCTCAATCGGAGTCATCGACGAGAACACCCCGCTCTTGACGGTTGTACACGACTGTCAAGTCATCGACCAGAAACTCCCAGTATCCCTATACGATTCGATCACGGATTACATCATTACGCCAACACGCATCATCAAAATCGAAAGACACAAAACGAAACCCAAAGGCGTCCTTTGGAACAAGCTCAGAAAGGGCATGCTGAAGGAAATGCCACCCCTGCAGGAACTGAAGGAAATGCAGAAAGGAAAACTCTGAGACGGAGTGTCTCCTTTTTCTCATTTTTCGAGATTCGCGTCCCCACTCTGGTCATCGTCGGGGCCAACGACATGCCAACGGTTACAATCGTGGACCGCAAGACCCCAGCCATGTGCGCGGCGTCAGCAGCCCTGGAAGCAACCTTCGGAGTAAAACCCGTCTTCCAACTTAGCGGGGGGAAGGTACCCGTGGTTGGCTTATTGAAGACCAAGCTCGGTTTAGACTCAGTCTTATTGGGCTTCGGCCTACCAGACGACAACATTCATGGCCCTAACGAGAAACTTCACCGTCCAACCTACCATCGCGGCATCGAAACCTACATTCGATTCTTCCAATTAATCTCTCACAGTTGAACGCACAGTCAGGAAACCGTCTAGTAATCCCACATGGAGGATCAATGTCCAACACAATTTCGACCAGT
>Ga0315280_10001167_pt1 | contig 46426 bp, 53 predicted proteins | sample YL17G06_40_MG_FD_203697 | JGI IMG/M metagenome (GOLD analysis project Ga0315280, IMG submission 203697) | Sediment microbial communities from Yellowstone Lake, YNP, Wyoming, USA - YL17G06_40 | ecosystem: Environmental > Aquatic > Freshwater > Lake > Sediment | place: USA: Wyoming | collected... | reverse complement strand
TCAATTCCACAATATAAGTTTTGTTTGCCATATTAGACCTCCCTGCTTTAAGGTTAACATTAGTATTAACCATATCGGCAAGAAGGCCTAAATTTGGCCATCATTTATTCAGAGACAGAGCACTAGTGCCACTCTTAGGTTGGGGGGGCAGAGTTTACACGTCAGCACCGATACGGCAATATAATGCCAGAAAACCAATACATACCTCTTTTGCCTAAAATGCTCCCACGCTTAAACTACGCAGTACGTTTCAACTGTGGGGGGGTAGTATATGCAGAGTTTACGCGTCAGCGTTTCAGGCTGTAGTTATTTATATTTACTTCAATATTGTCTATATAGAAAAGAATGATATAGGAAGAAATTACCACCATATAGACAGCGACTGCACAAAACAAAAACACATCACTTCCCAGCAGAAGTCGTTCACGTGTTAACTCCGCACACACTCTAAAGAATTTTACGGGGTGTTTGATATACGAACACCAACCAGATTATTAACCGCCAAATCTAAGCTTGTAGATCTGCTCCAGAACTGATTGGTCAAACGTCAACATCACTCGATTGGCGTAGGTTCGGTCAACCTTCGTAGCAATCAAGGCCACCAGTCCCATGCTCTGCAGACAACTCAAGTTTGAATAGAAATAGACATAACTAAAAGGCTTTTCGCTATGCTGTGATGAAATGTAGCAATATCTTTGGTAAATCTGCTTGGCAAAATCAGATTTGCTGGTAGCGATTGCCTGCAGAATCATAAGATTCGGGTCGGAAAGGTCGGTTATCATATCGACGATGATATCTTCCCTGGCCTTCTCAAAACAGGTTTCTATGTCTTTGAGGTCCTTTGTAACGGAATAAAATAGCGTCTTTATCGCAACCCTGGCATCTGAATTCGTCTTTTTGGTAGTCAAGGCTGCAATCTGGGCCAATGTGCCATCATTCCATTTGTGCAAGCCCTGTTTAGCCCTCTGCCTAAGAATCTCGTGGATTTGGGCAGCATCATAGTTTCTAAAATAAATCGTCACAGGTTGCAGGCTGCTCTTTGTTGAGGTATCGATGTCTCTTAGAAACCGGCAGTTATTAGATAGCATAATGACCATGTAAGGGTTCTTGCTTCTGCTTAAAAAATAGAGGATCTCCCTGTTTCTATCCTTTGGGCTCATCAGGTCAATTTCATCCAGCAGCACAACAGTCTTACCTGAGTACCTCTCACAAAACCCATTGTATAGCTCGCTCATGCTGGCCCCCCTTGCCTGAACGTCTAAGAAATGAGCAAAAAGCTTGAAAGTCGTATTATGTTCCCGGCAGTTGCCATAGATGATATTAAGCTTGGTTTGCGTATTTAGCAGTTTTTGAAGGTATCTCAATGTCAATGTCTTGCCGGAACCCTTGCTGCCGATTACAAGTAGATGTGTTGGTATTCCACTGGTTTCAAAGCTGAGCATCTCTCTAACTAAGTGTGCACATTCCTCCCGCATGATGGGCTCTTGGGGGATATAGTTGAAGTCAAATACCGAAAAGTTCTTAACCATATTGCAAGCATTGGCATTTCGTGCTCTTTCTTGTTCCAAGAAGTCCTTAATATTCATTTTGACGCGTCAACTCTGCACAAGGTGTTAACTGACGAACTCATATAAAACCTTTTCGCACACCTGCTCAGTAACAACTCAAATCGTTTCACTCAACTGATGATGCAGTTCCATTGTCGAATCTGCTTCTATCTTCTCGCATCTCAAACAATACGGCCCTTCAAGGTCAAATATTTCCTTCGGCTTTCCACATAATTTGCATCGTTCCACTTTATTCACCTCCGCTGAGCAAGCTCAGCTCACAGAGTTGCTGAGCTTGCCCAAAAACGAAAGAATTAAATAGTAGTAGCCACATCAGGTCTCGTATGAGACTTGGAAACCCCTTCCAGGATTTATTTCTGGGAGAACTATTTGAAACTGTATTGCCAGACTTTGTTCTGGCCTTTGCTTTTTTTACCTCGATCTGTTACGCGGTTCTCGGTAAACGCTTCGGACAGCAAAGACCCGCTGTGGCAATGTCAGCAGCCATTGGTTTTGCTCTATCTGTGGGGCTTGTCTGGTGGGAACAATCTACAGGGATTTCAATAAAGAATTTAGGTCCAATTGCTATTGGCTTTGCAATTATCGTTCTTGCCTTTGTCATCTACAATAGCATCCGCCAGGTTGGTGGTTCGTGGGCGGGTGTAGGGATTGCCTTGGGGGCAACCATACTAATCGCCAAATTGCTCCAGCTGAATGTTCCTATTGACGCCGAGATCATCCAGACTGTAATGGTTGTTGCCTTAATTGTAGGAATCCTGGCATTTCTTTTACACCACCGTACTTATTATCCTCAGCAACGATACAGCCGACCTGTCGTGCCTGATGTCAGGCACGATATGAGCGACCTGTATCAGGCAAGGCGTGTATCAAATAGGCTTGCCAGAAGGTTGCATAATCTCCGCCAGGAAGCACAAACACTGGATGAGCACCCGGAAGAAACAGCTGATATTTTACTACGGCTAAAACGTACACTTCCTGCAGAGGGCTGGATTACTAATAGAATGGCACAGCTCAGGGCAAAAGCCCATAGAATCCGACATGGCCATATCGCCAGGTTAGAAGAAACACGTAACGTATTCTCCCAGCTGCCACCCTCAGCAAAGAAAAGGGCGGCTGATGATCTTGCTGGTCGATATAATCAGCTTGCCGGTATTGACGTCCGCTTGGAAAGATTAGATAAAGCCGCAGCCGAAATCGAGCAAAGAATCCGCCAATTAACCTATCAAGCCCAGCAACAAGCAGCCCGCTACAATTACGCTGGATTAAACCAAACCCTCAAGGCTGCAGAAAAGCTCCAGCGTCAGAACAGTAGGCTTTTCAAGATAATCCAACGCACAGAAGGCAAGCTTACAGCTATTGCTCAAAAAGTAACGAGCGAGGTGAAGGAAGTTGAAAAATGAAACAAAGGAACAAAAGCTTGACGATATATTGATAGAACTTGACCCGCTGTATGAATCGGTCGATGAGTTGCAAATAGGTCGCATGCTTGATGAATATGGCATCCCATTTTTCTACAAGCAACCCATAGTTATTTACAACCAAAGCAGAAACGAAATCTGGAAACCAGCGTTTACACTTCCAGGCTATGCTGGTTTTGTGATTGATTACGTGCCTAACTCAGCACAGAATCCCAAGGACGAGATTACGCGAAGAGAGCAAGTGTATCAACACAATCAAATCCCGGCGGTTGTGTTTGGCCCTGAAGATATGAGCAAGCCGAACTGGCAGAAAGACCTCTATACAAAGCTGAAACAACTTTATCGTGACGTGGTCGACCAGCCAGGCTGTTTGACAACGTCTAACGCCCGTTCGTGAATTTCAGGCACTATGAAACATCCAGCCACGTCAGAAGCTCGACCTGTGGCATAGTCTTTCCTGCTTGTGGTTCAATAACTTTCTGGCATTCTGTAACCGCCGTCGGCGATGTAGCAACAAGGGCAACCCTGTCAGAATTTAGGTTTCAACGACCAAAGTACCCCATCGCTAGTAAACACAAAAACTGTTCCTTCGTTAGTAATTATGGGGTGTGTGTAAATACGCCCTGGTGTTTTCTCAACATTGCCACCAAAGCCATATTCGATTCCGCTTCTTACTGGAAATTTTGTTCGGAATATCTCTTTTCCTGCATCTGAATCAAACATGGCCAGTGTTCGGTTACTTGCACAGGCAACTATGCCTTTATTCGAGCAGGCTACTCCACCTGAATAGTGACTGCCAAAACTGCTGCGCCAGAGAATCTTACCTGTGTTCACATCAACGCAGCTTACATTTTGTGCGTCACGAAAGATTACCTTACCCTCTAACAAGCATGCATTACCTGCCTCAATACCTCCTGCGAGGTCACCAACCTCCTCAGACCACTTCAAAACTCCTGTCCTTGGTTCAAAAGCATACGCCTTACCACTTCGCGAAAAACCGACGACCCCTTTCTGCGAAGCCACCACGTACATGGCATTGCCCATACCCTCTTCGCGGAACTCCCACAGCGACTCACCGGTCAAGGCATCCACCGCCCAAGCACGACATGTCCACAGCCCGATGGCTATAACACCATTTGTGCTGGCCACAGAGCCAATTCTCCTGTCATTGTTCCCTTTCGCTGCTGGAGCACTGACTTCCCACAAGACCTTTTCCTCCTCTGGGTCGAAAGCGAAGAGGTAGCCGCTTGAAGGATTGGCCCCCACAATCAGGCCTTGCACCTGATGCCCAAGAAAAACTACATCGTGGGCAACATCAATCGGTATTGTTCTCGGATTCTGCTCAAATACTCGACTACATTGAAGTCGACCAGCATTCATGGTCATCTGCCACGTGCCGCCCAAATCATCAGCCAGAACGTACCCCAATGCTTCAGCTTCATTACCCAGAACCTTATGGCTGGCCCTGTCGACAACCTGCCATGCGTGTTGCTTGGTATTCACTTGTAAGTACACGTATTTATTATCTGCGATCATCCGGTCAGATTCGGCAGCGAGCGAGGCATCTTCCAGAGATTTGATGCCCGTATCAACCTTCCACTCAAAAGCCTTTGGGCGAAGCGGAAAAGACCTCAATATTGTCGGCATTATGCTCTCAAGATAGACTCCAACCACGCCTGCACCGAAGCCCAACGTCGTCAGCAGAAGACTCACTGGAATGACTCTTCTCAGCGGCGGCCGCCATTGGAGCCATCGAAGTATTCTCCATCGAGCAACAACACGCAGTAGCAAACACTCTAAGCCTATAGAAAGAATCCAGAAGTAAACGATTATCAAGATGATGCCCAAGGTTTTGGATTCGACCACGTCATCCAATTTCATGGACACCACTAACATCGTGTACGGATTCACCAGAGCCAAGCTGAATAGTATGTGCGAGACAAATACAGGGCCAAACCGCCGGGCGGTTAGCAACCCCCCAGCAGTTCTCGGGCAAACCAGTTTCACCTTAAGCCACGGACCGAGAATTGCATAGGCCAAAAACCACCCGCCGCTAAACCACATCAGTGCCTCAAAGATTCCAGCTAATGCCTCTGCAATCATTATCATTGTGTAGTCGTTCATAATAAACTCCACAACCCCGGTCACCTGCACCATTGTCTCAATAATTTCTCTATGAGGTCTATGAGATAGTTTATTTGTTATGATTTGTTTGTGCAAGCAATACTTATCTTGCGATTTCCCAGCTTCAGATTTCTGTTCAGGGACAAGTTTTATAATTATCGCTATCTATCCATAACGCTATGGGACCACGTTGTACAGTTAGTTTTCACAAAGCCTGACGCAATTCTTTGTCCGGCACAGCCAGTCCGTCGCAATCCCCTAATAGTAATCTTTCAGGCTATATCTAACCAGCTCAGCAATTCAATTGCCGGTAACGCTGCGTGCGAAGTGTCTGTAACAGCCTTTTGACACGCTGTAACCGCCTCGGGCGATGTGGCAACGAGGACAACCCGGTCAAACTCACCTTTTTTGATTTTCTTAAGATTTGCCTTTACATCCGATTTGCCCGTCTCAACTTCAATGGCAACATTCTCACCGGGCTTCTTCGCCAAAATGTCCACTGCCCCATTTCCCTTTACAGGATGCTCGCGTAGGACATCATAACCTTTCTTTTCAAAGTATTGTGCAACTTTATTGACCCAGAACATATGCTCTAAACTCGCGCGAGGCCTTGGGCCAGGGTCGATATTCACAGAACTGCAAACAGTCCTGCCGAAATCTGTAAGCTGATATAGTACTACCTGACCGCAGCGTGTGGCGATGGTAACGCGTTCTATTATGCCGGCAGAGGCGAGGGACTGACGAACCGCATTACCTCGTCTGCGGGATAGATTAAGCCGCTGATATCTCGACACGGTTGCCGATAGTGGCCTCGCTACTATATCAGCCAAAAATCTTATCTCTTCACGAGATAGGTTTTTATTGGGTGGTTTTGGTTTAGAATCAAATGATAATGAAGCTTTACCTTCTGTTTCTTTTGATTCATTGGGGGATGGTGGGTGGGTTTGTTTATTCTTAGAAATGCTTATTTCAGCGTTTCTGTCTAAAGAAGGAATAGGTGGAACTGCTTCTATAAAAGATTGTTCAGTTCTATTTACACTGGTATCACCGTAATAACCTGTCCAACAGCTTTTAACTGCCTTGTCTGGAACGCTTCCTTCTCTGATTTGGCAAAGGGGGATTTTAACAAGAAATGGCTCAGGATGTTCATCAGCAAGGCGAACAACAGCGGTACCGATAGGCAAGGTATTTAGCACCTGCTTCTGTTCATCGGTAAGGTTCATAGCAGATGCCATTGCCTGGACATCCGAACGGAGCTTTTGGTTTAAGGCGATTGTTGCATAGGAATTGGCAAAGGCCACTTTGCTTAGAAGCGATGCCGATTGGTCTATGAATACATACCCGAGACCATACTGCCTGACCATTCTTATGGAACTTTCAAGCACCGATTCCTTTGACTCAGAGGGCTTGTGTAACAATAGGTTGTGGGCTTCCTCAAGCACAATTACATTCGTCAGCTTTTCCTGCGGTCCCTGGACTAATCGGCACCTGTAAAGATATAAAGTCAAGGCCTCGGAGAACATTACCTTGTCGGAAGAACTTGATAAGCCATCCATCTCGAGGATGACATTATGGTTTAGAAGTTCAGCTATATGGCTATTATCCTGTGTGTTTAAGACTGCTCCGAACTCACCGTAGGTCATCCCCAAAAGTATCCTCTCTGCCGAGGCCTGCCACATTGCAGCCCTGCCCCTTAGCTTGGTGGTTCGCAACCATGCCAAGAGGTCGTGTATTGTCGGCCACCTTGTAGGCATATTATCAAATACGCCGGCCTGGGAATAAAGATGGTCAAGCCCAGCAACTAATAGGCTAATAACGCCTTCTCCACCAAGGTAAGCTGAAGCAATCACATCGACAATCAGCTTTATCCACAGATGCGGCTCACAACCAACTGGAGGTATTAGAGGATTGAACCGAAACGGCGCTACATTCCTTCCAATTGTGTAGACCCTCAGTTTTGGATTACGACTCATCAGGTCTCGGTAGCCTCTCTTCCAGTCTAAGGCAAGTATCTTAATCCCCCTCGCCATAATCTCCTCCATAAGAACAAAGGCCAGGTTGGTCTTGCCGGATCCGCTCCTTCCCGCTACCAGGATATGCTCCTTCAAACGTGTGCTTTTTAGAAAAAATGGGTAAAGCTGCTTGCCCGCATAAAAGACTTTTCCAACCTCGATATCGCCGTATTTTGCAAACTTTCGCGAGGGAGGAGGAAATGGTGAACGGTTAGGCTCATAATTCTGGCCAAGATGTTTTGCTGCCAATAGTTCAAGTGTCTGCTCTATATCAGCCTTGCCATCTGCATCAGATTCTGCCAGATACGCAGACCACAAACCATCTATTTTCTTACCTAAAACAGGTTTTAGGCTTCGACATAACTCCTGAACCCTGATCATCAAGGTACATCACCCTTGGAATCCTCAAGGATTGAAACCTTTCTATGGGCAGTCAGGTATTGTTGGGCCTGTTCTGGTAATAACAGCTTCAACCTTGATACATCCCGCCAGAGTTCTATGCGTTCATCCCTCTGATCTTTGTAGAGTTTATCCAACCTCTTATTAACAGAATACTCCAGTTTGTTGCCTGATGGGCCATGCCATGCCTCGTGGGTGTAAAAGGTGTTTATAACTGCACATTTGGCTATCTCGAGGTCATAGATGTTTTGTTCATAGACTTCATACCGCTGCCTAATCTGCCCGATTATGTCATCTAAGCCCAGCCAGGCTGTATGCTTCTTATCTGATATGATTGCTTCTGCAAGGTCGCTCTCTGGAACAGCAAGATATCCGCTTGTAATGATTTCCTCAACGCTCTGAGGTTTGTAGAACCGGGGCTTGCCCACAAGGTCAGATGTAAAATCGTACATACCATGCAGGCCGTAACTTGTCATAGCTACCAAATCTCTCTGGCTCTGGATGTACCTTTCAAAGCGTCCAGACTGATAGAAGTAAACAATATAATCGTAATGAGGGTTTTCTCGGGACCACATCATTCGGCTGTTTCGGTTCATTCTCACCACCTCGGCATTGTTCTCTATGAGGTAGTAATACGAGGTAGTATATAAACTTTATGAATTTGTCATCACTACAGGGTAGAAACGCCAGCCAACCTGCCTGCTCCCAAGAATCCGTAAGCCTTATAAAGTAAATCTCATTCTATGCTATCGAGATGGCCGATATGCCCACTTTGAAAGACCTACTGGTGCAGATTGTCCGGTGCAATGCCGACAGGAATATTGCTGACTTAGCCGGCGAACTGGTCAGGGCAAAGCCCGAACAAAAAGAAGCAATACTTGCCGGACTGGATTTTGAAAAGTGGCTTGTCGAAACGTGTCAGATATGCCTTGAAAAACCACCGCGATGTTAAAACAGGCAACAATTCACATTCACCCTCCGCTTCGGATTTCTTATTTTTTAAGCGTAGCGTGAATTGTTTTTCTTTTGTAAGTTCTTATCATTACTTACCCCTTCACACTCCGTCTTCTACGAAATACGAATCACATCTGACAGCTTATTTTTGTTAAAATAGATAACTTTTCACCCTCACCCTCAGGGGCTTTTACTTCTTATTTTTTATATATTCTGAACTAATTTTCTTTCATAACCCTTTTAATTCCAATAACTTTCAACCTTACTTTTTCTTATATTCTGAATAACTTCAATTTTTAATCCCTTCTCTAATCTTCTATCTTCTATTAATGCTTTATACCTTTACCTTATTATCATTAACGCCTATCTAACTTTATATCCCCAATCTTACTTACAATTTTTAAGCCCTTACAATACCCTTATCTTTTTCCCCGTCTATTTAACTTTTCATAGCCTTGTACTGCACATTCCTTCTTTTCAGTCATTTCTTTGTCTCTCAATATACCACCATTCACCGCATCGTCCCGGGCCCGGAGCCCGGAGGGCGGAGGGCCCACGGTGACTGAGCCGAAGGCGAAGTCGCCCAAAGTGTGTCTCCAAGACACACTTTCAGACCTTTACAATTCCTTACTCTCTCTCGCTCTCTCTATCTCTCTCTGCAAAAGGTAACAAAACTAACCATTTTCAACCCACCGTTTCATCCCATCCGCATATCCCATCAACCTATTACCAAAAACCTCTACTTTCCTTCATAGACCACCCCATTAACCGCCTACATTTTTCCCAATACAATCATCACCATCCATCACTAAGCCAATACCTTCTCCATCCGTCTCACCTTTCTCGCCTCACTTGTCTCTTCCAACCGCCAAATCTCATCCCTCAACCTTCGAGCCCTCAAATACAATCTTGCTAAGCATAACATGTCAAAATCAATTATATGCTCCATGCCAATAATGCCCATCTTCAAATACTTAAGCACCATGTACTTTGCCTTGCCAGGAAGCCTTTCCTTAACCAAGCTTATCCTAATCATCAAATCCTTAAGCTGCTCACGTAACTTGTCTGCCTTATACCTTGCCTTGTCAAACTCAGGCATCGTCCTTTCAAAATCAACTGTGCCAAATGCACCGAAATCAACTCCACCATCTTCATCAATGACCGGCTGAATCCAGCTGCTTCTGCTCTTAACAGGTAAAGTCAATACTGGGCCAAACTCCTGCTGATAGACCATCCTTTCAAGCTCATCTGGGTCTAAAAGCTCTTCATCATCAAGACCCAAAACACCGCCGTATTTATTCTTGCGTCCGACTGACAGCAATGCCGATACTGGCACATCATCTACATCATATATTTCATCTAATTCAACTGCGTGTTTCATTTTCACGCCTCCGGTCGAGCCACTCTAAACGGTGGTTCGCCTACCTTGGAGCGAACCACCATTATTAAAGCGAAGGCCCTATGAGCAGACCTCTCGATAAATCTTTCGGTCGAAGACCGAAATGATTTACGATAAGAGGTCTGCGTGGGCCGGAGCGTCTTCTTCCAAACATTCACCAAAAATGTGTCTTTACAAAAATACCGCAGAAACCCTTATTACCTGTGACCATACTCCTCAAAGAAACAAATATCCTTTAAACTCTTACGGCCTGAAGCTTCCCTAAAAGCTGACTTTGACGACGGGTAGCCAATAGGCACCACCATCACGACATCAACATCATCAGGTACCTTGACTATCTTTTTTACCTGCCCATCATGGAAAGCACCTACCCAGCACGTTGCCAGCCCTTCATTCCTGGCTGCCAGTATAAGATGGTCTGTTGCAATAACAGTATCACGGCGCCCAGCCTCATCCAGCCAGGGTTCATAGCCACTGCTGCACTTTATCGAGCAACAAACAAGCACTACTGGGGCTTTGGCAACAAAGTCCTGACTGTAACACGCAGAGGCTATCCTCTTTTTCCTCTGCTCATCTTCAACCACCACAAACCGCCACGGCTGCCGGTTATCCCCGGACGGAGCAACCCTCGCAGCCTCTAAAATCCGGTCAAGAACCTCATCAGGAATTTCCTTCTTTAGAAATTTTCGAACACTACGTCTTGTCCTTATCACATCGTAGAATTCCATGGCAAAGCTCCCTCAAAAAATATAAGCCATTTGGCTAATAAACCAGTACCTTATCATAAACTGACATTTCACGTCAGCTCCTCAGTGTAAAACAAATGCCCAGCACATCGACAGTCAGATGCGCCAAAACCAGGCACAGCCAACTCAAACATCCTGCCGATTTTATTTGCTAATTGACATTCACGCTCGCATGACCCAGCAATCTTAATCGCCCCAAGCATCTCGGCATTGACCGAGAGATAGTCAATATGCCATCGCAGAATTTTCTTTTTCCGACTATGACGTTCAAGCCGTGCCGACATATTCTGCTGTGCACTTCCAACGTAGAAGTACATTCCCTGTCGAAAGTGGAACCGCCCGAGTCGGCCCACATAAATCACTTGTTCCTCCGGCACATACAAGACTGCAATGTATACACCAGTATCCAAAGCACCCTTATAACCCAACCGCTTCCTCATTCATCCATCCCCCTATGGTCTCTGGTTCTTCCCAAACCAACTCAATAGCAATTCCATTCGCTTGGTCGGCATCTTCGTCGGACTATGGTCATCTCGGTCAGGACCATGCTCAACACTCCAGCCATCCCACTCCCGAAAGGCATGATAGGACCAGTCCCATCCGTATTCCTCGAACAGACCGATCACGTCCCGCAGATAATCATAGCCGCTGTCCCCTGGTGCCCACCGAATCACACTGAACTCACCGACATAAATCTGCACATTATAGGCATTCTGAAACTCAATAGCAGGCAGTATCTCCTCCCTTAGTCGCTCCTTGTCCCACAGCTCCCCATCAATCCGGCCTGGATATGCTATTCCTGTTCTGTCATCATACACCCCCTGGTGTGTAAAACTCTGCGGCCTATACATATGGAAGCTGTATATCACCCGGTCCAAATCCAGCGGCTCCAATATATCGAATCCATCAGGGCCTCCCCATGGACTCGGCTCAAATACCACCGGTTTGCCTGGATCTACCGACCGTATAGTCTTAGCAGCCTTTGTGGCTAGGTCCCGCCAATTCAAAAGCCCGTCTGCGACCGTGCCCTCGACAGCCTCGTTGAGTAAATCATATGCATAGACCACCTCACGGCCTTTGTACCTCCTTGCAATTCTGTCCCAGACCTCAATCAGCTTGTCTTGATAGCGTTTCTCCTGGAACATACGACAAACTCCGCCATCAGCCCGGCCACCCGGCGGCGTATGCAAATCAACCAGCACCTTGATTCTGTACTTCTCACACGCTGCCAGAGCCTTATCGCACTCACCCAGAGCCTCGTCGAGCCAACGGTCATAGGCATTGCAATCCCTAGCCCACCCCTCGGCTTGTTTCATCGGGTTCCAATTGAGCTGCCATCGTATCTGATTTGTATTCCATTTCTTGGCCAAATCCTTTATATCGTTTTCTTTGAAAGTTGGGCCATACATCACACCTCGTAATCGCGGCAGATTATGCCCTGTGAACTTAGTTTTATTCCCTGTGCCTTTCCTATCAGGTCGTCCCACAGTGACCTGCAGATTATCAAACCAGGCACGCCCGCTTACTTCCTCAATCCCAACGACCAACAAGGCATTCTTGATGTCCTTCGGCAAACGTATAGTTTGAACGAATTCTTTCCAATCGAATGTACCCGTAGGTATTTGTATCTGTGGATACTGCTTTGCCCTGGATGCAGTCTCAAGGACCAGCATTACCTTGATGCCGTTCCACGAGTTAGGTGGCTCAGACACATCCTCTGCTTTCACCACGGCCCGCAACGTGGCAACCCGATCATTAAATTGGTCAACCGCGACTGTAAACCGATGGCTGTACGAACCCCTCTGTGCCTGCTCTATGAGCAGCGACTGGCTCCCTTCAAAACCAACTACGAGCTTGCCCCCTTCACTGCCTGAAACAATCGCCTTGTCGAAGTCACAGCGGAAGACTACCTTCTCATCAGCCAAGGCCGAGCACGCCAGCAACACACATAATGGCATCACATACCATTTCATTGCTCTTGCCATCTGTATCATCAGAATACCTCAATCCTCTTAACGCACATCCAACTCATTCATCCATACCTCTATGCGAGACAGCATCCTCATCAACCCAATCCTCTTCCTCCCAAGTCATACCTTTACGGCCCGGTACCTTACGAGTGGGTCCTGCCTTATAAAACGAACATGACTTCGGCCCATAACAGAACGTTTCTGTACGGTACTTCTTATTGCTCGGATTCCACTGGTCGATAATCATCTCAACTGCCATATTGCAGCCCCATATACAGCTTAAGCACTTAGCCTCATAAGTACGTGGGTCAAGCCGTCTGTGTCCTCTCTGTCGATAAGTCTCAAGGTCAGGAGTCAAACTAAGCCATGGCGGAGGCTCCATCTGTTCTTTTGCTGCACGTTCCAAAACCTTCAACTCGCTCACCTTGTAGAACTCAACGGTTTCCATTCTTGGGTCCTCAACCCGCTCGCACAGCCCGGAAACAGTATCCCCAACTCTTAATATATGCTTTGCCTGTGCCCCCTTGCCAACTCCAACGAGGAATTCCCTTTCCTCATTCCCTATAATCCCACAAATTCTCAGCGCATAACCGAGATAATTGTGATTGCGTTGGTCAAATGACCGCAAAAGCCGAATTCGAGGCTGAATAGCTATGAGCTTACCCTGCCAAGATAGTTTTGTAGCCTTGTGCTCTTCTGCCGACTCGCTTTGTTCCATAACCAAGTATCCAGCACTAACTCTTTTACGAATAACGACCCTTTCGTATCTTCATCAGAACCGGTATTCTCTTTCAACCCAGTAATGCCAGTCCTCAACTGCCTGTATCGTTTCAGAATCAGCAGCGAAAGGCCGCAATTGCGAGAGTGGAACAGCTAATCCATCCTTGTCCCATCTGATATTGACGAATATCTCGTGTCCACATTCATCCTCAGGAGCCATGCCGATAACTTCTACTTCATCCTTGACCCGCAAAGGAGAAATAGCCCTTTTGCAAACACAGGTTGCCGTAAATGGAAACCTAAGATGTTCCTCAAGATAATAATACCAGCCCATAGCACGCTCTTGCTCATCATAGGCATCAACAACAATCTCCATTGTGATGCGGTGCTCTCGCTTTGGATCTTCCTTGACTTTAGCCACGACAATTTTCTCCTCAACTGCAACTGAACCGCAGGAAAAACACTGCTGTTCATTTCCCTATCACTGTGGCGGATAAACAGATTGCATATGTTTTTCTACAGAATACATAATTCTATGTGCCCGCCGAGTCTCCTCCGTATTCCTTGTCAAAAGCAGAATTGCTCTATTGAAGATTTCCAATGGTTTGACCCCGGTAGAGGACTCAACTTCCATATAATCATATTGAATTGGACTGCCCCATGATGGATCGCCGTAAGAGAGCTTCAGAGATTCGTAATCGTCCTCTCGCAACTGTTTTAAGATATCAGCAGGAATATTCGGAGAATTGAACGTTAAAGTAGGACACTTACTGGTCTCTGCTAGTGCATTGACCATACCTGTTCGGAAGGTCACACGAACAATCTCATTATCCCGGCCCATCTTATTTTCCCTTTTCCTGCATCTGATTTTTCAAAAATCCAACAAAGCTCATCAATCCTATGGCAATTTCGGAAGCTTATTTAAGGCATCGACATATCTTTTGAGGTTAAACTCCTCTTTGTTCTTTAAAACATCGGATATTTCCGAAGAAACTACACAGCCAATAAGCTCTTTGGCATCTTTTTTACAGTATCCTTCTGCAATCAACCGATTCAAGGTAGTTCGAGTCTCAGGCGGGTCATCTGCCCGCAACTGGTTATCAACCACTTCCAGAATTATCGCCTTCAATCGAGGATTTGTCTTCATCTGATTTTTGTTTTATCCCAAACAGTTCCCTGCCATCCTCTGATATATCCGCTGTCACCACAAAAAGGGCAAAACCACTTTATCGCCGATGGTTCAGCTTCGTCAAAAAACGCAATGATATCACCCTCACACTGCCGATGCCCCGGACGTCTGCGACACCTGATTTGTGTTACATAGTTGGCTTCTGCATCATCTCGTAAAGTAACCGCCTCAATAATTGAGCCGAGATAATCGCGTAGCTTTGCCGCAGGAGCAGGCAACTTAACCATACTCAGGTTGTCTCCGAGGTAATGTCTTATATCAGTTATCCAAACATCGGCCATTGTCCATATCTTTCAAAAAACACATGGTTTCCCTGCATATTACCAGCACCAGATTAAAAGTAAACTCCGTTAGAAAGGGATTTTCTAATGGAGCTGTCGCGTGGTTTGATACCCAGTTTTTAAACACGATGCTTTCTAACGGAGTAAACATCCCATCCTTGTTATAACTGTCTAATTTTCCTGGCACGGAGCCCTGAGTCGAACCTTTTGTAGTTCTGCCACCTTCATCCTAAACCACGCAAACCCTGATGGTGTCTAATACCTGGATGCAATTGCCCGCACAATGGCATGTGAAGCATGTTCAAGACTTCTGAAAGAGCGACTCCTTACATGATGTACAGACAGCTATGTGACCAGATCCAACGCCACAACTTCGTGATCCAAGATCGATGGCACAGTAAGCAAGACAAGGCCATCCTTAATCTGGTAATCCGGTCTTTCATTGCTGACGAGCAGGTGGATTTTCTTCACTTTTGTATTCGGAGGAGTTCTTATATGAAGCTTTTGCTCGCCGACACGAATAAGTTCTCTAAACGGCCCCTTCATCATCATAGGGTTGGTCAGATTGACAAGATGAACAGTCACCGAGCGTTTTTGTCTCCATACGGTCACATCAAGGATCCCGGGTCCCTCCACCCGGACGGGTGGATCCTCATTTGTTGCCCAGTTGATTATGTTTTTCAGGAGTCTGCCATGATCTACATTCATGAACTCCCAAAATGTTCGGTCTATATCCCAGGGGATATAAGCAATCCGACTTTCTTTGATTTCTCGTAAATATAGTTCACGGATGTCGGTTTCTGGCTTGCGTGGATAAACGTGTTCCATAGGTAGGTCAGGATAAGTAGGAATCAACGTTAGCGGAGAAGGGAAATCTAAGTTCGGTTTTACTTCCAGTCGCCAGATTCCATTGATGATGCGGTATGCATCTTCCAGTTCATTCAGGATGGGATGAAACCGGCCTGTTTTCGAATCGCTTTTCAGCCACAAATATGAATTCTTCATCGGTCCCTCGACCCGGTCGTTATAAGAGACTCCGAATAAATCAGCAAAACCAAAATCTGGTCGCTGTTTTCCCACCTCATCATATAAAGACGTTTCAAAAGTAGCTACCAGACTCCCTCCACCTTGTACGTATTGCCTTATCTGTTCACACTGCGTTTCGGAAAGGGCGGCGATATTGGGTAGAATCAACACTTTAAATGGCTTTAGATGCTCGGCATCGAGTAACCGGTCGTTCACCATCTCGAATGGTATACGTGCTTCGATGAGGGCATGATACATTCCCAACTCATGACCATTGCTTTGCTCCTGCCACTTTTCACCTCCGTAGTAACGCTTCGTCTGTTCCGAATAGACCATTGCTACGCGGGCAAGCGACGCTGTGTTTCTCAAATACGGCTCGACACGATAATGCCACTGGTAGATTCTTTCGATAATCTTGAGCCAACGCCGGTCATAAAGCGTCCCCGAAAATTTTACAAACCATGGTCGCATGTTGTTTGCAGTTCCTTCGGCTACCCAGATTCTAATTTCAGGTTCACTCTGTACAGAATCCTTCCACCGATAACGCTCTTCTAATCCAATACTGAATATGCCACCCAGAGGTTTCATTCCCATTGTCGCACGAAGCTCTTTGGCTCGCTTGCCGTTTGACCAAGGTGGAATGATACCGCTTCTCCCCTGATGATCGGTGAAGAAGATGTCAGACAAGGCACCCGTGACCAAATTATCAGGAAACCCGTTAGGAATATACCGAGAGCTGGGCTTGATCTCTCGAATAGTCCTGTCCCACAAAAACCACAGTTCCTTCAATCTCGCAATTTGCCATTCCAGGTACTTCTGATAGGCCAAATCACGCCGGTCATTTGTCCGTGGTAAGTCCATCCCCGAAAAAATCTTGAAGTTTTGAATGCAATGTTCGCAGTAACAGATTCCATGACCAGCCCACCGATTAGAAAAAATCCCATCCACCTTATAACACTGTATAATCTCCTTGTGAACCTGCGTCATGAACTCAAAGTTGTATGGGCCGAGCGCACATGTTACCCACAATTCAGGGTTCGACCAGTGGTGCCGTTTTTGTCCATTAGAATCCACAGCGATCCAATCAGGATGGGCCTGATAAACGTCATTCCATGCTGCATGTGGGTCTGTGCGAGCAATGACCGCCATCCCCATTTTGCGACATCCCCGCACCAGATAGCCGAACGGGTCAGAATCCTTAAGCCATGTACTCCGATGGTGCAGGGGGATCTGCGTGGGGTAGTATGCGACAATGCCTCCTGCGCTTAAACAAGCGCCATCAGCACGGATACGTTTGAAGTAATCCACCCAGAAATCTGGGTCGAAACTGCCAGGATCATTTTCCACAAGGACTAATTGAGCCCAACGCATCGGGCGATCAAACCAGGGTTCTTGACCTTCGTTAGCGACTGACCACGGTGTTCCCAGGACGGCATATGCGCCGGCAACCACTGAGCTTTTCATGAAATCTCTTCGGTCCATGTCTAATGCCCTTCTATGTGAAAATTATCCCAGCTTATCTTTACTATTGCACAGTCTCGTCTATTGGCAAGGCAAGTTTCTTATAGCTTCCGCGCCGTCCAGGCCGGTCTTTGTCCTGCTCAGCAATCTCCTGGATACAGAGCATCTTTGGATTCATTTCAACCAATTGCCGGTGGAACCATTGCCTGTTAGCCTGTTCTTTCTCAGGATATCCACGTAAGTTCCAAGTTACAGCAACAAATGTGTTGCTTTCGCGTACGCACCCAGCAAAACAGAGTATCAAACATGTGATAAAAAAACAAATGAATCGGGTTACTCTTGATTTGTGCATCCTATGACTCCAGAGATCGAAGGCATTTCATTCCAACCATTACAATTAAGCCGAACTTGCGATGTGAATATCTTACCCATGAACCACACCTCTTTCAATAAAACCCTTGACCTCTGACTTTCACTCGGAGAGGCGGGACCAGCATTGATAGCCCTTTTCGACATACGCTGACTCTGGTAAGATGACTAAACGTATGAAATAAGGACTCTGTCATAGTGGCAAGACCTGAATCCACCAGAGGGCTTGAATAGCCTTTGTTTGGCGATTATTTCTCAGGTCGTAATCTTATTGACATTTGGGACGTACCCGAAAGGAACCTGAATATGAAAAAATCGAATTTACCAGAAGCTTTTATGCACAATCGAATCTCTCGTCGATGCTTTGTTAAAACACTGACTGCAACGACTTTTTGCCTTTCCGATGTATATGCTGCTTTACTTCCTGGCACGCAAGAAAACATCAAGAGAGATCTATCCACCACCGTCCAGATGCAATTTATGTGGCCCGGTCAACTGGAGAAGGCCATCCGCAATTTTCCTGTGGTCTATGTGCCGTTCGGTTTGATTGAATGGCACGGAAGGCATCTGCCACTCGGCAATGATGCACTCAAAGCCCATGGGATTCTTGTCAAGACAGCCGAGCAATTCGGTGGGGTTGTGTATCCGCCCGTGTTCTTTCATGAAGGTTTCAACCGTGAGTTTTTGGTGCCGGTTCTCAACGAGCTGTTTGAACGCCTTAAGAAGACAGGTTTTCGGGTTATTATCGGCATCTCTGGCCATAATGTTCAGGGACAAATCGATATGATCAACAAGGCACTCACGCCAGTCGTAGCAGATAAAACGGTTGCTGGAGTCGGACTATGGGAAATAACGCTTAGCCGTTGCGATGAATCCAATACCGACCACGCCGCGAAATGGGAGACGTCCAACATGATGTTTTTCTATCCTGAGCTTGTTGATATCTCCGCTTTGGGCGATGGCCCTCTTGCTCCCAACATGAAACCGCCAGATGGCATTGGCGGACTGGACCCTCGCAAGCATGCCTCGATAGAGGTCGGCAGACGTAATGTGGAGCTTGCATCGCAGGCGATAGGAAGAAAAGCCAAGGAGCTTCTCGAATCCTTGCCGCAAGACCAGAGGTCATTCAAACTACCAGCTATAAGTCCTGAGCACTGGTGGATGATTTAACACCTAAAAGATGAATGAACTTAAGCCCTCGGTAGTCCATTACGGTATCAAAGCTGCCAAGACTAGTGGAATACTTTCACAAGTATTGTATCTTAAAATATGGGCAGGTCATTTCTTATGGTTTCCAGGCATCGCTTTTCTTAATATGAACAAAAGAATCATTCGTTCTACGTTGGCGTTGTCCTAAGCCATACAAAATCCGGCGATTTAAAACTCGTCCTTTATGGTAATGAAAAGCTCTTTTCCTCTTAAACCACGCAAACCCCGTAGGAGTCCAATACCCTCGTTTTCTCCGCCAGCGTTTGTGTTTTCTAACATGAACCTCTCGCTTAACCTTATCAATAGCCTCTTCAATTTCTTGCCGCCAACATTCCTGCAGAATCGAGGCGTAGTAATTCACCCATCTGTCGTTGTACGCTTCTGTATTTTGTTGATTCATCTTATTATTGAGTTTTTCTCGTTTCCTATTGTCCTACTCCCATGTCGAGAAGTTCTATCTTAGAAGAATCACTCAAGCATTTATCACAGAAGCCTTCTTTATTGCCTGTTTTGTTATTCACCCAGCCCTCATCGGTAATTTCAAACTTCTCTTCACAGCAAATGCACTTTGCCAGTGACATTTTACTCACCTCCAGACAAACCACTCTACCAGCGATTCGCCCCAAAAAAGGCGAATTGCTATATTGTTTTGTCACCCATCTATTGTCCTCAACTATAATTTTGTCTCGAATCATTTTTAACCAGATGGCTTTTTATGTCCAGTTTCCAAAAACCTTAATACGCAATCTCACCAAGCTCATTAAACTGCTTGTTCACCTCGTCTTCAAAGATGGCCCACAACCAGTCATAGGTTATGTTTCTATCCGCATAACGGCATAGGTTTACAATCAACTGTTTTAACGTAATCCTGTCATTTCTGTAATCATCAAAGGCCTTTTCGATAAATTCTTTTATCTTTCCCATTCTCATCACCTCCATCAATCTATAACGATGACTTGACCGTCATCGACAAGGCATCGTTTTAAGTCTCTATTGAGCCAATACCTTCCAGTATCAATCAAATCATACCTTTTGAAAAACTCAAAACGCTGTTTTTCTGCTTCAAGCGTTACTACTGCCTCATCGATGGTCTTGCCTGCAGAGACTGCATCCTCTATTATGTCAAAGCCATCCACCATACCCGGATACCTAAATGACCTATTAACAAAAAACTGCCTCTTTGTCCTCTTTTTGTGCTTGTCCCACTTCTCCTGCACAAATCCTCTCAACATTACGTCAAATTCTATGACTTGGTAACTCTCTGGTTCCAAGAACGGGATGCCATATATGATATGGCACGTTTTCTCAAATCCCTGCATTTTGAAAAACTCAGGGCTGTTGTCGAATTCCTCACCATCTTTGCATTTAATATCGTTCTGTCTGATGAATTCTGTTAGATTGATTCTCACCACCTCACTCCTTCAACCTTGAAAACACGCATCCACTCGCGGTGTCCCAGTTGAACTCATAGAATTCGCCTTTGTAGTAGAAAAGGCTATAAAGCTCATCAACGCTATACACAAGCTCTCCCTCGGCGGGAACTTTTTCTGATAACTCTTCCCTCTGCGGATCATCAAAGAATATCTCCTCGACGAATCTCATTTTGCCGTTTATCTCAATGAAGTCGTCGTTCTCAATATCCTCAGATATTTCAGGCACTTTTATTTCAAATTCCTTACCGTCTTTTTTTGACTTAAATCTTATTGTTTTTACCATTTGAATCACCTTACATTTTGTGTAAGTAAAAAATCCATTCATTAAAATATAAAAACCCATTTACTCATCATACTGCTCATAGTCGGGGTAAAGCTCGGGATAGACACACCGCACACAGTTCCTATTGGTTATATCGCCATCGTACCTTTTGACAATTTCATCATCTACAAAAACCAATGTATCTGTAACATCTGCAAACGATACCTTGCTGCCGCACTTTCGGCATCTGCCGCTATTGTCAAAGCCAAATTCCTCCTTTGTTGTTTTTCGCTGTCGCTGTAGCCATTTATCCAGCATAACCGCTTCACGATGGTGTTCCTGAAGGTTTTCCGCGTCATTTAGATGGATTTCATTGGCATCATGAATCAAGTCTAAATCATGCCTCGTCAATTCTCCACCATCCTCGACTTTGGCTATAATTTGTTCATGTTCTTGAATTAGTTCCCGGTTCATCTGCTTGTTCTGTTCATCTAAGTCACTACCCGGCTCTAACGCGGTACTCATAACCTCATTATCATCTTCCAGCACGAAGATAATCTGCTGTTTTATCTTTTTATTCATGATCATCACCTTTACCACCATAGCTGGCCATAGCATCTCTTGTGCATTCGTAGATAATGTCCCAATCGATATGGCCGTTGAGCAATCCCTTTTCTGCCAGCATTGCCCAATCATTAAATTCTTTCTGGTCTCTTGGGTTTCTACCCATTGACATTTCAAAATCGCCCTCCGCTAGTGTAATGACAATCTTGTAATCCTCGATGGATGCTTCTTTTGACATGTTTCCTCACCTCTTTGCCAACCCTGCACATTGCAAGTCCGCAACATCTTTTATGTTGGTCAGGATATTCCGGATATGCCTGCCCTTGTCATCGCAGCCGTACGGACAGCCAAAATCCAAGTCCAACGGGCTTCTGTCCACTGCGTTTATGTAGAACAATCTTCCACAGCTTCTGCACTGGTATTGTTCCAGCTCTAAAGTTGTTCTAACCAGCTGATTCATTTTTCACTACCTCCTACTTTTTTAAGGCAGCAACGCCTTGCTATAGCTGCAAACATAAAACAAAAAAGCGGCTCTCAAGATTTGGAGCCGCTTTTAAAAAACAATTTAAACCACTTATATAGGTATCTCTTCATCACTGCCGTTGCTGTCAACTTCTTCGTCATTAGCAGAAATCATCTTCTCAAAACTTTTCTGTAGGCAGTAGATTGCCAGTGGTATCTCGTTCCTACTAAAGCTGCCACTTGACTTCCAGCTTCCATTACTGTCCTTGTACCGCCTCTGAATCGTTGCCTTCAATACTGTCGCTGTATGGCCGTTACCAGTCTTGATTTCATTTTCCCAAAGCGCGGCTGATATTGGGCCGGCTTTAAACTTCGCTACAGGTTTTTGTCCTGGCATTTTTATACCTCCGAGAGCCAGCTATTTAATTCTAAAGGCTCTCTTTTCGCTAAGAGGAAAGAGAGCCTTCGCAGGATATAAATCTTGACAATTTATTTTTTCAGACAGTTCTATTTTCAAAAGACTTGACCAAAGCTTACTTTAGGAACTTCGCACTATTGCGTGCAAATTGAGAAAGAACCGTCATTTTATTTTATCTCAATAGAGAGAAAATGGTACTGGCCCAATCCGCGTTAATCCATTCGAAGCTTATACTCGATATACTGTCTCAACTTCTCATCAATCAATCCTAATAGTTCAAGACTAGCCTTTTGGTTACCCTTATAAATATTCTTGATACAGTAGTAAACGTCATTTTCATTTTCAGCTTGGTTAAGCTTATCAGCAATCCTTTTTGTCCCCAGCAGCCTCCAAAGTTCCCACCCCTTGTCCTCATCGGCTTGAAAGACTATCATAATAGACAATCCTAATATCCTAATGGTTTCGGCATTAATAAGTCTATTTGCTATATGCTCCCGATTCAAATGAATCCAAAGCTTGTCCCCTTCTTTCGGACTCACCATATAAATTACGTGGAATATGGCACAGGTCGGATCCTCCGGGGGTTCTACATGATTCAGTCTGTAAGCCAGGGGTTTTGTGTCTAACGATTGAATAAGAATAGACGCAGCGTCTTTATCTGCTGCTCTCAGATCCATAATGAATCCTAATACATCATAAGGTCTGCTTATCTTGGCTACCCTTTCAGCAATAATACTCCATTTCAGCTGTGTCAAAAATCTATCCTTCGTCTCGCTATCCCGCTTGCAAACATTAGCGATGCAGCTCACTGCGTCAAGAAGTCGATTAGTCTGTTCGATCTTTTTGGTTAGAAGCTGTAACGTGTCTTTTCTTTTTAGGTTTTTTTGTTCTGCGTACTCGATCCACGAGGCAATTGCCATCAGTGATTTTTGCCTTTCCAATACCTCTTCTATTTTGTTATCGCGGTTCAATAACTTGAGCAATTTATTCCGTGTCTCTTTGTCTGCTTCAACTACTGCTTCAAGCCCATTTGGAGCATTGGATATTGCATATGTATAAAGGAAATCCTCATAGTCGGGTAAATTTCTGCGATTTCTATAGGTTGTGCCATACCTCCAGTAGGCTCTTGCCTGACCCAGATGCGGCAAACCATAAAACACGTCTCCATCTGGGGTTTTCTGAATTGTTATCTCACCAAGTTCGACCAACGCATTTAACGTATTTGGTTTAAAGCCTAACTGATACAGATATTTTTCTGCAGTTAGAACTTCGTTTATATAGAGAGGAGACAAGGAAACCACCACTTCAGGGAACGTTTGATCTGTTCCGTCAGGTCCTTCTAGCACGTATTCCAATTTTTCCAATTGGTAATTTACTCCTTTTTCCAACCATTCATTAGGATCTCCTGCCCCCTTTGCCTCAACACACCCTTGTAAGGCGAAGGCAAGCAAGCTATAACTTTTATCTGTATTCTCTATGATACTTTTACGCTTGTCTGATGAAAGATTCAGACGGAGTTCCCGAGAAACGTAATGGTTGATTATTTCATCAACATCTTCAAACGGTTTTAATCGGGGGAAAAAATCTATAAATTCCAACTCATTAGCGGACAGATATGCCTTCTCCGCAAAAAAAACCTAGATGTAAAAATGATGTGTTGATGTGAAATATTCTGCAAATCAAGAATCAAAGGTCCGAGCTTCCTAGGTTCAAGATGTATGTTTTCGATAACGAAAATTCCTTCAGTGCTCTTAATTGCCTGTGCGAGCTCTCTTGGAGAGAAGTTCCGTTCTTTATCACAGTCAAAAAAGAAAATCTTACTTCCCAGATCTTTGTATAATTCGTAAGCTGCAATACGAACAAACGCAGTTTTCCCTGTCCCTGATAAACCCTCAAGCATAGACATTTGGTGTTGAATGATATGTTTCTTTAACGCGCTTACTTTGTCCTTGTTACGACATATGCGATTATCCTTAATGTCAGCTTCAATTGGACCTTCGGTACGAAACCATCGCGGTGTCTCACCAGAGACATCGATTTTTAATACATCCCTAATTGATTGAAGGTAGTGCAAACCACCATGTGGACAGACGCCCTGACAAGGAATCGCTGTAGCTGCGTATTGTTTCTCATCGTGAGCCGCCGCAATATCAAAAAGCTGCCTTATCCGGTCTCGTCCCTCATCCACGCTCACCATATTCTCAAGTATGCACCGGAGCTGATCCTTTTTCTCCTCTGCGTCTTTATCAGAATCAAGTACATTTACTATCCCCTGCTTTTTGTTGAACTTTCCAACAAATGCGCGGAGGTCCGCACAGAATTGGACATACACGTTGTTTCTATTTGCTGCAAGGTCTTTGTGCCGTTCCAAAAAGTCAACTATTGCTTCCTGCAAACACCCGTATACTGCTTCAGTGTTGATAGCAAGATTTGGCTGTCCTTCATAATAGACAATCGTATCCTCGGCAGCTGTATGCATAGCATCACACTGCAACAACTGCTTTAAAAATACTTCCGCCTCCCGTGCACTTGCTTCTACCTCGGGTTTATTGCACGTTGGGGCTCTACCAGATATATACGGTAAATGGTCACGACATTTATTGAGCAGCTCAACAAACTCAGCAACTCTCTCATTTGGAGTAACTGGTTTGTGAACCGGCCAACTGCTGAGCATTGAAAGAGCTTGCCTGAGTTGGAAAAACTCTCCAACCCAGCGATCAATGACAGGATTAACAAGCTCAATGGTGATGTCTTGCCGCTCCTCCAAGGCGAGGCACATTACTTTGAACAAAGCCTGCAATAGCTTCTCCTTGTAATCCTCGAGATGCCCCGTGACCCCTGTCAAGCATTCTTTATAACCTGCACGGTCTTCTGGCAAGCTCTGCACAGAAGCAAGCGCTTGACATAAACTTCTTGCATCTGGCCATGTTTCATATGCCTTTCGTATCAGACCCCAACCTCCTCGAAAATCAGCTGCAAGAAATCGGTCACAACTTTCCTTGGCTTTTTGAACAGCATCAGTAATGTTAGATTCAAGTCGGTCATCACCAGCACTAGATAGTTCCCAGCAATATCTCTCATCCGAAGGGTGGCCTATTTTGACGCCTTTTATCCTGAGGCGTTCCAACTCATACCCTGCCCTTGTTACCATCGTACGGAACGTGGTCCAGCAATTCTTTGGGGTTTTATCTTCTCGCCAAAGATCGAAAACAAGGAAACCATCAAGCAGATGAACAGGTTCATAGCGAAAAAGTGCCCGAATCAAATTCCATTGAACCGACGCTGCTTTTTCGGGTTTGGAACGCTTATTTGGCCAGTAAACAAAATTTTTTGTAAAAAATAATTTTTCTTTCACGTTGCTATTTCTGTCTTTCTTTTCCGAAATTACACCTAACCAACTTCCACCAAATGATTTATGGCGACCAATCCTTGCGTATGACTGAAAGTTTCAGAAACTTTCCCATGACAGGGGTGTAAGGCGGCAATGATTTGCAGCCCACCGAAGTAAGGCGGCTAAATGACCTGCTACATTGCTGACACTTACAAAGAATATTGTAACAAACAAAAGTGAAAAAAACAGTCTCAGAATTTTTCGCAAGGAGTAAAACATGAAAAAGAAAACAAAAAGGACATACATTTCACAACTCATTGTTGCGGTGCCCCGTTGGTTGCAGAAGCGAATGCTGAAAAACTTGCAGTTAGCAGCTCGATGCAAGGTCAGCCCTGTTCGTGCTCAGCGAGCTTCCGAAATACTAAAGGCACTTCATGCTGATTCCAAACCATGTACTGAACCCATTAGTAAAAGCCTCGCTGGTATAGCGAATCCTATTCCAGAAGTTAATTTTGGTTGGACTTCACGAATAAGAAGGTTTGTCTCTTACATATTCTCGAAAGCGCGTTTCTGCTTTTTTAAAGCAAAGGCTTTGTTTCATCTTAGGGCAAACAAGGTAATCAATGTAAACCCGTTATAAAAAACCCGTCAATAAGAAAGGAGAAAACAATGGTTAAGCAAATTTGTTCATCAGATTTCGAAAGTAACGAACAAAACAATAATTTAGAAAGACGTGATTTCACCAGGATTCTGCAGGCGGCTGAGCCTTTCTTGGAGGTATTTCTTTCACTGCCAGAAAAACACATTGCTCGCGTGATTGTCTCTACAGCAATTGGCAAGGCCTTTACGGCAGACCTATCTTTCAATAAGTACCGCAAACGCGTGATACTTGTGACCAGACTACTTATCAAAAACGGTCTGTCCTCATCACAATTACAGTCTATACTGAGGTTGCAGAGCAAGATCGAAGGTTTGAGCTCACCTGCAGTTGATGAAGAAACCGGAATTGTCAAGATTAGGTCCCAGTCTGTATTACCTGCCCCAATTCTGGCAAACGCCGTTGTCCCGCATGTCATCAAAGATGCTGTAGCGATTCTCGAGGATGACGCTCTCAGAGATATTGTAGACCATTCAGTCAGTTATTAACCATTTTTCAGGAGATTAGCAATGAACACAAACGTTAAACCGCGATACGATGTTCTGGTCTCTGATGGCCAAACAATCACCGCAAAGACCATGACGAGAGAGCAAGTCATGGCAATCAATCCACAGTCTGTTCATTATTTTATGTCAATTGTGTTTGGCATCTTGGGTTTCAGAACCGAAGGAGACGAGTGGATTCAATTTAACAATTCAGATTGGCCGGGCCTGGGCGATGTCTGCATTAAGATCATTCAAGCCCTACAGTTGAATCCGGGGGAATTTCTTACACCAGCGGAGATATCTGAGCTTACAGGATACTGGAGTCTTCGCAATGGTAATGCCCTCTCTGCACGATTGAAGGCAATCCGTGAAGCCCACAAAGAGAGCTTCCAAAAACCCCACTTCTTTCTAAGTCGTAGGTCCAAAGGATATGCAATTGCCTGGAATCCCAAGTGTAGCTGGATGTGGATTGAGAGAATCCCACCAGTCCCAGAAACAAAAGAATAGCTTGAGTTAATGGAAGAAACAAAATCATCAACTAACTTTCAATTTAATAGGAGACAAGACATGAATCAGATGGAAATGAACAGAATCGCAATGCACTTTATCGAAGGTCAAAGTGCCGAAGTTGCAGCAAAATTAAGAGATGTCCTCTATGATGATGTAGAGGAGAGAGCAAAGAAAATAGGTGGTCCAGCTTTGCATTACATCCACAATATAGCTTTGTTTTACTGCCTCGTTTCGTTAAATAATCTTTTTCTTATAGAGAACGAATCCGACGAAGCTCTCAAGCAATATCTTAAGCGCGCAGAAACGCTAAGACCTCAATTCTTAGACATTGTAGAGTCTCTAAAAGACTTTCGGCCAACGGAAGAGAACAGAAACAAAACCAAAAACAACACTTAACATTAGCGAGGATAAGAAATGTTCCATAACAAAGAAGACAATTTACAGTCAAGGAGACAAGAAATGAATTCGTATAATCCAATCAGAAATCCAGAAAATTTAGCTCATATGTTTTCTCAATATGTTAAGTCCCTCGTGCTTTTCCTTGCCTGGGGCACTGTAGCGCTTGTCTCGATTGCCGGGGCATACTTAGCGGTCCGTATAGTCTGGGTCGCAGTGAAGATTGTGCTCAAGGCAATCGGGATACAGGGAGGCTGAAGATGGCTAATCAGAGTGGTCCTCAAATAAGCGGTAGAAAAGACATAATCACTCAAATTACTGATGAAAACGGCACTGTTATAGTAGAGATCGGTAGCCATGAATATAGCATCAAAAATGCCGATGGGTCGCGCACATACCGACAAATATATGAAACTATTGTGCTAATGTGCGGGATGGTATGGGCACCTGCTATGATGACTAAGGTTCCCATTGGCATATGTGAACACTGCCGACGTAAAGGTAAGACCGGTTTGGTATCCATTCTTAGAGGTCGCAGGTGTGTGGAGTGCGGGAAATTTACATGTCCTGCGCACCATACGCTGGGTCGGGATGGAAAATATCGGTGTTCGCGACATTGTAATACGATTCATCAGCTAAAGTCGCTATTACGTCCGCTCCTATTTAAACGTGAGGAGGGCTGATAATGCCAAATTTCAGATCGCAGCTGATTAGTATCATCGGACATTATCGTCTCGACTTTCGGTCACCCCGCTGGAAAGAAGACCTGTATATGGCTGAGGAAGAGCTTTATCCGGAAGACTTTTGCGAAATGCTTGTTTCAGAGGCGAGGGAGGATGCAGAAAAAATTGAAGCCAAGGGCAATTTCCTTTGGCAGCCGCCGACTAAAGATGAGCTTTACGCCGAAGGCAAGCCCGATATTGAATTGGGGAACCTCAGTGAGGGCGATCAGCAAAGGTTTGGCATTAGGTTCAGGGACAGACCAAGAAATATTCTCATAATCGGAGGTGCCGGCGGGGGCAAGAGTGTCACTTGCCGGGTCATCTGTATCAGGGTCGATGAGGTGAATCAGCTGTATTCTGATAAACCAATAATTCTAATTATCATTGACCCCAAGCCTGATTATCTTGACCTCAAGTCCAAATTAAAAGGCAAAGTAAAAATCTTTTCACCACACTATAACCTCCGCATCGGTCTAAACGGCCCGGCAGATGTACCACCATCTGTCTGGATTGGGCAGTTAACGATGTCGATTGCAGCCAGAATCGGCCTGGTAGTATCACGAACCTGCCTGGCTGGTATTATTACCAGGCTGCTGGTTGCTTTGAATCATGGCCTTAACATAAAGGACCTTGAAGATGCCAGCGTAGCAAAGGACCTGATATGGCCTCCGCTAAAAATGGTCCTCGATGTCGCCAGAAACCAGGAAATCATCGAAATTTTTAGCGCTAAAGCCGATTATGGCAAGACCTTGATCCAGTCCTTGGATGGGCTCATCTATGATTCCGGCAGCTTATTTGACTGTTGCAACGGTCTGGATTTGAACGCTGAGATCATACAGCAAAAGTGCCATTGCATATTTAATGTGTCCAATACTCCGGCTTATATCAAGCATCTAATAACCGACATCGCGATCAATCAGGTGATGGTTAGAAAGCTCTACCTTAACTATAAATGTGATCGGACAGATGAGATTTTTTTAATAGATGAATGCGAGCTGCTTTTGGATTCGGATGTTGCTAATTTCCCTGATGGTCTATCTCCCCTGGATAAGCTGCACCGTTTGGGCAGGGAGCTGGGATTAATGTCTATCATCAGTGTCAGCGGGATTTAAAAAATGGCAAGTAAACATATAAAACGAAATACCTACTACACTTTTGTATTCAACCTTTCAGATGCAGAGTCTGTTTATGCGGCATGTTTACATCTTCAATTGGATCCGCGTTGTCAGCGGTTATTAAGCTCGCTTTTACCTGGTAGCTGCGTGTTTCGCCAGACCCAGGCATCATGGAACAATGCTATGCTCTGCAGAATAGATTTCGTAGCGCCTGCCCGAAATATCGGGCCTATTAAATACGAACCCCATCCATTTGTTCCGGCAATACCACTCTCACAAGCACCTAATGTGATTGCAGAACTGAACGCTGCTGTTGAGGAGTACAAAAGGGCAATAAAGCGTCAGACTAATACCCAGGTCTCTGACTCGCATCAGCTCGCTATGGAATTGTTGAAGCTCAGCGCTCAAAACCCTTATACACCGGCTGCACGACTCTTTGAAAAGCTCGGCAAGGTCAGATTCCAAACACAGATAGCCATTCGGGAAGAACTTAAAGAGCTGGATTTTGCAAAATTCGAGGAGATTCGTATCGGTCGGTCCAACATGTTACTTATGGATATGACTGCTAAAGGTTATGAGGCCGCAGGATTTCCTATTCCCAGCGAGAACAAAGGCCGAGGCACTATTACTCATCGTCATTTCGCCCACTGGATAAAGCTATATTTTGAAAAAAGAGGCAACCAGGCATACATCGAATTTGTTGTGCCCGGGACAAATCACGCCGTAGACGTTGCCGTGAAATCGGAAAATAAGTGGAAATTCTTCGAGATATGCGTTACAGCATTCGAAAATGTGGTATCACATATACAGGCCTGTTTTGAAAACTCGGATGCTGCCGTTGAAAGCCTGACTTTCATAGTGGCAACAAAGACAAAGCTCAAAGAGTTAAAAGAGCTTATTCAATCGGATTCAATCTATGCTGCCTATGCAGACAAGATTGCATTTGATGTGATTGAGAATTACACAACCCGGGAGCTAAAACATGCGGGCGATTAGACTTTGCTTGATAATACTGATTGCTGCCGTGGTGATTAACTTCTTACGAGGGGGTCTCACATTCCACATCGCCAAGGTCTTGCCTTTTTCCAATGCTCCGGAAAAAATCAGCATCTACGATTGGGCCGGTGTGGCAGTGCTCATCATACTTGCCTGGGGTCTTTATAGATTAAAACGCAATAATAAAGACGAGTAGTAAAATCTTAAAAGTAGATACACTTGCTTCACTTCGGCAATCATCGGCGCATAACTAAGCTGCCGATTGATATATAAGTGTCGAATCTCGCTTATATCACTTAAGGCAAATCTTTCCTTGGTATCATCAGATATGTCGAATGAAGGAATCTATTATGAATCCAATGCGATACATATTGACGCCCGACCAGAACCGCAGCCAGGAGCCACCTCCACCCCCTGAACCGAGGTACCGTTTTAGATGGGAGGTCTTCGTGGGTATCCCTTTGGCTATTGCGGCAGTCCTTTTTGTGCTGAAGGGAATAGATCCATCATTTCAGTTTGCAGAGGTAATGGAGAAGCTCAACATCATCAACCAGAACCGTTATGTCCGCCTTGCGTGTCTTTGTGTGGTGGGCGTAGCAATCCTTTTGATTGTGACGCTGTTTAGGAACCACTCGGATTAGCTTGCCCTATGTTAAATTCTTAAAAGTAACAATGGCCATTGTTAAGTACCGTATCAAAACAGAATTTAAGTTCACTTTGAAAGGACAATTATTATGGCTCATGAAAAAAAGATTAGTCGCACAAATCCAGGGCTAATAGTGCTGCTTTTAGATGACAGCGAAAGCATGGGTTGGAAACTGCTCGGCACTTCTGACCCGAAATACAAATGGGTCGAAACATATTGCGGTGTCATCTTCGATGAGTTGTTGGCTCGCAGCACCGAGAGCACAGGAAAGGACACTATAATAAAGCCTCGCTACTACATTCTCGTGATTAAGTATGGCAGCAATCCTCAACTCTGGGGCAGCGCAGAAACAGACATCGAAACCGCAGTTAAACTGTTCACCAATGATGGCAATTCTATGGGGCTGGGAGGTCTTCTTGGGGCCACAGATGCTAAAGCAGCATTTGGCATGGTATATGACCACCTTCAGCAGATCCTGGCTGGTGAAAGATTCAGAAACTCCTTTCCGCCGATGGTGTTCCATTTAACCGATGGCGAGAGTCAAACAGATGCAAAGCCCGAGGCAGAGAAGATCATGCAGCTCTCTACAAATGATGGCAACGTCCTTGTAGTGAATGCTTATATCGGGACCCAGACTAACCTCAACTACAAAGGACCCGAGGATTTTCCTGGCTATATCGATGTTTCTGAAGCCGGATCCAGTAGGGACAACATCAGGCTCTTCGAGATGAGCAGCGAGGCCCCTGAGGCCGTTCAGGCCAATCTGAAGGCTGATGGCATATTCCCCAAGATTCGTCCTCGCTCACGTCTTTTCTTCGACGTCAGGACCAAAGAAATGCTCAAGCATACCATTCAGGTAGTAAGCAGCATAGGTTTTAGGGTAGCGGGGTGATTAGATGGACGTCAAAAGCATTCCAACAGCAAGGGCATATAAGGCTTTAACAATCGTATCACCTATGCTTCTTGGGGATGATAAAAAAGATCAGGACCGGGCTCGGTGGTCCGAGCCCGGTCAGATCGCCCGTGTCTGTGATGGAGTAAGTGCTTCCCCAGATTCTGCAGTAGCTGCTGAACTTGTAACAACGTTTACTCCAGCGCTTTTTATGGGTGATTTCCACAGCAGGCTCGCAATGCTGTGTGATTTGCTCATGGCTCTTCGTGAAGAATCACAGGCAAACGATACAATTACCCTCCCAGACAATATCCCCAAGGCCATGCAGGATATGCTCTATAGGATTATCCAGCGAAAGAAAGCCACGAGCTTTCAAACGACGATTGTCGCAGCTAAGTTTATCTCTGAAGAGAATAGAGTTATAGCTAATGTCCTTAAGTGCGGAGATTCAGCGTTTTTTGCCTTTTCACCACAAGCCCAGTTACTGACCTCATCTCTTGCCTGTCCAAGTAGTCGGCTAAATGACAAAGACGCTCCAAGTGCAGCGTCCGGTACATCTCTTATGCCGAGTAAGATAAGCTTCAGTCCTGGAGACGAAATACTCGTCCGCATTGAAGGTCAATTATCAGAATATGGCAACATAGCAGAACAAGCAGGAATTAAGGCTGAACACATTCAAAATTGGTTTGTGTGCACCCCTCTTGATAGCTGCCGTGCTGGTAATAACAGCCGTCTTGAGAATCTACTGGATTTGCACACTTTGTCGCTAAAGCCTTCAGACCGGCTGCTCGTTCCCAAATATCTCTATGGCAAGCAGCTAACATGCGAGGGTCAACAATATCGTGTTCTGCGTTATTCAAGTACCATAAGGCCGGTCTTTTCAACGGGGTCTTTTGCCTCTATAGATAGTTTTAATCACCGAGGTTCCGCGACTATGGTACTACCTGACCATTTCTACTGCGGTAGCTACGACTCCTTCCAGGATACATTTCCGCTTCAAACCAGCTTTATCCTGTGCAGCGACGGTTTTTATGGTGGTTTTTCCGACTGGCAGCAGTTATGGACATGGCTGCAGGTGAACGCTTCAGGACTAAATCGTGATAGAGACCAGCAAGCGATACTTGAACAGTTGCACACCGATCTCCATAACAAAGGCGGCGATGATGACATCTCGTTTGTATGGGTTCAGCCAAATATTCCTAATCCAGTTGAATCAAGCATAGAAGGAGCAGACAATTTATGCCAGCAAAAATAGTAGAAAACTGGCTCCAAACCGGTCAAAACGCGATAGTAGGTCATAAGTCTTTGAAGCCTGTTGAACACGCGTTGGTAAAAGGCAAGCCTCTTTCATCTCAGAAAGGCCAGGCAGAAGCATTTTTCCTTATAGATGGTAACGGCAACTGGTGGATACTAAAGAAGTTCCACAGCAACTGTAAACTGGACTGCAGCTACCTCAACAGAGTCAGCTCCTTACTGCCGAGGGAAGAAGGGTTTCTCTGTGGTACAGCCCGGCAGATTCTATCGATAGGGGCGCTGAAGAGGGTCCCCGGCTGTTATTACAGCAGTGACCTTGACTACTGGCTTGATGGCACCATTCTGATGCCCAGGGTCACAGGTCTCGATTGGGCATGCCTTGCAGACCAAATACGCGATGGTAGTATCTACTTAGACGAAAAACAACGGGTCATCCTATGTGAACATCTTGCACGTATAGTTGGGCTTCTTGAGAATAGCCGGTGTGCCCACAGGGACTTATCATGCGGCAATGTCTTTGTTGACACATACACATGGGAGATATACCTGATTGACTTTGACAGCCTATATCATCCAACGCTTAGAATGCCCCAAGCCACAACATGCGGCACTACAGGTTACACCTCGCACCTTGCGTGGCATAATGGGAAATTGGATCCTCGCGGAACTTGGTGCGAACATGCCGACCGATATGCGCTGGCTCTGATTAGTGCAGAATTCCTGCTGGTAAATCCCGGAATAGAAGCCACCGGTGAAGGTGGTATATTTGAACAGGATGAACTTAAAAACCAGTCTGGCCTTAGATTAAACACTGTAATCAATCAGCTGAGGTCGAAATATCCACAGGCAGCCCAGCTTCTTGAGGCTGCAATCCACTGCCGTAGCTTCTCAGACTGCCCCTCGCCTAAGGACTGGGAGGATTTCTATAGCACAACTCCGGGTTTGAGATTCGCACCACCGCGCCTTAGTGACCTTCAAGGAAATTACCTGAAACATATTACTGATATCCTCACCAGATGCAGACCTACCGCACCACTCTGGCCTGCACCAAGCCTTGATGAAATGCCAATCAAGTTACTACACATCCGCAGACCAGGGGCACGAAAAAATTGACCGGATAAACAGCAATTACAATTTGGAAATCGATGAAATATGACAATTAGTATGAAAACAGATAACCACAAGATAAACATAATTTGGAGGACACAAATATGGTCTTTGTAGCAAATCTTATTAGTCTGCCTTTCCTTATTCTCACATGGTTGATTGAGTCGTACCTTTTCCTGACAGCAATGAGGCTCATCATGGCTGTGAGCCAGACTGCTCGGCAGAGCCAATTCTACTATCAGCTGAAGCTGATAACTGACTCTCTTCCTAATGTCGTCAGTCGTGTCATAACAAAAGGGCGGAACGTATCACCTCCCGGATGGCTCTCCTGGCTTATTGTTATCGCCTTGGCATGTATCGTTAGACAAGTTTTGGTATCAATAGTCTTAATGTAAATTCCCTAAATCTAAGAAAGGAGCGAAACACAATGTCACAACAAAATAGCTCAAAACCCATAAAGGATTTTCGTGCTGGCAATATTCAGGCCTCACTCTGGGAAAAAAGGGTTGAGCAACATGGCCAAAATGTGATTCGATACTCAGTGCGAATCCAAAAGCAGTTCCGAAAAGAAGATGGCAATTACGAAAACACAGAATATTATTTCCGCGATGATTTGCCAAAGTTAATCCTCGTTGCCCAAAAGGCGTTTGAATATATCGCTTTGAAAACCAGCAAGGATTCTGAAGATCAAATACCGGTCTAAGGCACATTGCCCACTGTTTGTTTTATAAGGCTTTGGTTCCCGCAAATTAAAGGGAACCAAAGCCTGGTCATAGTATCAATCTGATTCATAGCGAGTCATTCGGGCAAAGTCCTGCAGTTTTCCAAAAAACACCGACTAATCAGCGTAAGTAAAGCGTATTAGTAATCCCTTGTGGTATCCTGGTATATGTGGCTTAGAGGTTGTATACGAAACTGAAAGAGGTTTTCGAAAAGGAATATATGACAACTGCAAATAAAAAACACAGTTCCTTACATAATATGCATAACAAAATCCTGAATCGAAGATACCTCAGGAAAAATGAGCACGGAGAGGTTATTGAAACACTTGAGCAGATGTTCCACCGTGTTGCCAATGCAGTTGCTGCAGCCGAAACTAAATACGGTGCAACAAAAGCCCAGGTCAAGGCATACGCAGAGAAGTTCTATCGCCTGATGAAAGACGGCAAATTCCTCCCGAATTCGCCCACGCTTATGAATGCCGGCCGGAAAAATGGAATGTTGAGTGCTTGTTTCACACTTCCAATTGAAGATAGTATCGATGGAATCTTCGACACCGTCAAAAACACTGCATTGATTCAAAAGGCAGGAGGTGGAACTGGATTTTCATTTGATAGGCTTAGGCCAACAGGCGATTTCGTTAGGTCAAGCGGTGGGAGAACCTCCGGGCCTATCAGTTTTATGAAAGTCTACTCTGAAGCAACAAATGCCATACAACAAGGAGCTTTTCGCCGTGGCGCAAATATGGCAATGATGTCGATCTGGCATCCAGACATCCTCAAATTCATTAACGCCAAACGAGACCCTACCGTTCTTACCAACTTCAATCTATCTGTAAAAGTCACCGATGTCTTTATGAAACAACTTAAGGATAGTCCAAACACCCTTCACATCGTAACCAATCCCCGCACAAAGAAAAGATATGCCATACCTCACTCAGTGAACACAGATTCCTATATTATAGATGACCTTCTCCCGGAGGACCAGGCAAATAGTGCCTGTTACACAATCAAAGAGATCTGGGACATGATTTTTAGGAATGCTCACGCCACAGGCGAGCCCGGCATATGTTTTATCGACCGTGTGAATGAGACTAATCCCACACCGCATTTAGGCCAAATCGAGGCCAGTAATCCCTGCGGGGAGCAGCCTCTGCTTGCTTACGAGGCGTGCAACCTTGGCTCAATCAATATATCAAAATTCGTTGACCAAAATGGAACAGATTTAGATTGGGCTGCGTTGGCAGAGACAATTAAGCTCGCCGTCAGATTCTTAGACAACGTTATCGATGTCAACTTTTATGTCATCCCCCAAATTGAAAATATCACACGAGGTAACCGCAAAATAGGTCTCGGGATAATGGGATATTGGGATAACGTTGTTTTATTGGGCATCAGATACGACAGTGAAGAGTCTGAAAAATTCGCCAAGAAGTTAGCATCGTTCATTCAGGAACACGCCCATAAGGCCGGCGAAGAACTCGCAAAGGAGAGAGGCTGCTTCCCTAACTGGAAAGGTAGTATCTGGGACACAAAATATCACAGGCCAATGAGAAATGCCACCTGCACCACCATTGCCCCCACAGGAACCATTAGCCTTATCGCCGGCTGTAGCAGTGGGATTGAGCCCATATTCAGCATTGTCTCCAAGCGAAAGGCATTAGATGGGGAAGAATTTGTTCAACTCCATCCGCTTATTGAGAAAATTGGCACAAAAGAAGGCTGGTTAACAGATAAGGTTCGTGAGCAACTCGCCAGTGGAACTTCTCCCCGGGACATCCCTCAAATCCCAAAGAAACTTGCCAATGTACTTTTAACAGCCCACGAAATCAGCCCAGAGTGGCATGTCAGAATCCAGGCTGCTTTCCAGAAATACACTGATAATGCGGTATCCAAAACCGTCAATATGCCATCGACAGCAACTATAGAGGATGTCGACAAGGTCTACAGACTTGCTTACGAGCTTGGCTGCAAAGGCATCACGGTATATAGAGACAGTTCCCGTGAGAATCAGGTAATTACTTCAGCAAATAGACCAGCTCAATCTCTTGCAAAAATGCTCTCGTTAAGACCCCGCCCAAGAAAAACATCAGGAAGTACAATCAAATCCAGGACAGGCTGCGGCACACTTTTCATCACAGTGAACAAAGATGAAAACGGACTGTGTGAGGTATTTTCCAATTTAGGAAAGGCAGGAGGGTGTCCGTCTCAAAGTGAAGCAACATGCAGAGCGGTTTCGGCAGCGCTGCGATGCGGCGTAGATCCAGCTGTGCTTATAGAGCAGCTTAAGGGTATTCGCTGCCTTTCGACAGTAGCGAGACGAAAGACCAATGCTGACATCGATGTTCTTTCCTGCCCGGATGCCATAGCGAAGGCTGTTGAAGAGGTCTTGGGCCAAGAGCGTAATCCTATAGAAACCATATCAACCAATAAATGCCCTGACTGTGGTTTCCATCTTAGAAGAGAAGAGGGATGCAATGTGTGTGATAGGTGTTGGTACAACAAATGCATGTAGGAAACACAAAATCCGACCTCGATGCCTCTATAGCGGCTACCAGTAAAGACGGGTTCCTTACACCTAAAGAAGTTTCGTCAAGGCTGAAAGTAACTCCAGAACAGGTACGGAGTTTAATACGACATGGTCGAATGTCAGCTGTTGATGTTGGCACAGGCGTAAAACGGCCACTTTATCGCATTCCGGAACGAGCATTAGATGATTTCTTAAATCACAGAGTACTGCCCAACTCATTAACTCACATTAGAAAAGCTAAGCGACTGCCTCCTGTTCCGGATTTCTTTCCACACTTGAAATAACGCAGTCTTCCCCTAACAGCTTTTCTTTGGCTTTCATTATTGCCTTATCGACTTCATTATCCGGCGTATGTGTGTATGTAACCTGCTGCTGCAATTGACTGTGTCTCATAAATTTTCGATGAACGTGTGGAGTGGCTACAAGCGACATCGCCGTGGAAGCACAATGGCGGAGTCGATAAAAACCAAAGCACGGCACACCTGCCTTCTTGCATAGTTTACTAAACTGCTCAGCAATAGAATCCTTGTTCCAGGGCTTCTTAAATCGGGTCAGAAAAATACAGCCACCGGTATCATCTGCCGACTTAAGGTCAGCAATTTTTGAAATGCGGAAGGACCTCTGTTCTTTGATTTCGTTCAGTAGCTGTAGTGTTTCCGGCCAGAGCAGATATGTCTGACAAACGCCTGTCTTGCTTCTTGGCAAAGTTACCCTTTCGCCATCGATATGGTCCCATGTCAAATCCTGTATATCCTTCGGTCCAAAACCACAGTTTAAAGCCAACATAATCATAGCTTTCATCTGTATATTGGCTTGCTCCAAGAGAAGCCGAATGTTATCTGGCGTATACAAAGGCTTTACATTTGTACCCGGTTTTGGCTTTGCCTCGTTCTTTATGCGGGTCAGCTTAGGAGCTTTTTGAATAAGCTCTGTCTCTTCAGCAAAGGAAAACATCGCCCGCACTGCCGACAGGTAATGATTGATTGACTCAGCAGAATAGCCGCGTCTCTTTAGGGAAATCTTCCAGCTGGCAAACTGCTCAACAGTAAAATCAGCTACTCTAAGTCGACTGTGGTCCTCTATAAACCGCCCGAGCCATCCTTTGTAGCATTTCAAGGTCTCTTCGGGATTTCGCCAGTTTGCCTGCTGTGCAGCAATGAAACGGTTAGCCAACTCTTTTGTTGTGATTTCAATTGGTAGCGTCGCCTCTTGCTGTATCAATGCAACCCCTAATCCGAGGCGGTGATACCTCTTTAGGGCCTCTTCCTTGTCAGGCCCGAGGTAGATTCTCCTGCTTGACCTGGTAACATAGAACTGTTTGGTCCATTTGTGGTACGAAATTGGATTTGATGTTGGTCTACTTCTCGACATAGTCTGTACCTCCAAAAAACACATTCAAAAGTGTAGTCAAAAGTGTAGCACAGTGTTTGCCGAGATGAGTGACGCAGGAATGATTTCTCGCAAACCTTTTGATTCTAAGGTCTTGTAAAAGTGGGCGGTACAGGACTTGAACCTGTGACCTCCTGCGTGTAAGGCAGGCGCTCTATCCATCTGAGCTAATCGCCCCTGACAGCTTACCACACAATACAGATTTTTACCCCTTGCGTCAAGATTGCCGATGCTTTATATTCTTATACAATCACAGTTTAGTTAACCCATTACGATAAAAGACAACTTCGAGGTGCGATTATGGCAGTATTGGAAGCCATTCGTAAAAGATATTCCTGCAGGGCATATCAGGAAAAAAGCATCGAGCAGGAAAAACTCAGCCAGATTTTGGAGGCAGCCCGGTTGGCACCGTCAGCTAAGAATCTACAGGACTGGCGATTTGTGGTAGTAACGGATAAGGAAAAGAAACATAAATTGGCGGAAGCTGCGAATAATCAGACGTTTATCGAAAAGGCGGGGGCGATTATAGTTGCCTGCAGCGTAAGCAGCGAGGTGATGCGATGCGGACAGGCGGTCGGGCCAATCGATGTAGCGATTGCACTCGAACATATCTGTTTGCAGGCAGCACAGTTAGGGCTGGCAACGTGCTGGGTCGGGTCGTTTTATCCGGACAAGGTTCGGCCGATAGTGGGTATTCCGCAAGATGTTGCGATTATTGAACTTATGGTGCTGGGTTATCCGGCTGACAAGCCAAAAGAGCCGAAGCGCGAACCGATGGAAAAAATTGTTTGCTATGAGAACTGGCACTTCTAAGTTATTTGTTAGACAGAAGTTAGAAATATGGTGATTTTCCAGCGATATTGAGTAAAATAGGTCTTATTGCTTAGTTTTGGGGACGTGGTGTAACGGGAGCACGCCGCGGTCGCATCGCGGAAATGAGGGTCCGATTCCCTTCGTCTCCATTTTTTCGCCGCTCCGGACAGGGACTCGTGACATGTAATTTTGGACAGTTGGTTTTTGGGAATTTTGATAAAAATTTACATAAGTGCTTGAGTTAGAGGAGTTTAAGTGCAAAAATGCGAGGATGCAAAAATGAGCATTTTTTTGCATTTTTTGTGATTTTTTTGCAAAAATTTACAAAAATTAGCATTTTTTGCCAAAAATTGTCAGTTTCTGAACAGTACCAAAAAGCCACTTGACTTTTTGAGGTTTTTGGGCTTGACAAATCGACCGCTTTCGGCGGTCGGACGAAAGGTGAGGGAAGATGGAGGAGGGAGGACGGAAAACAGGAGAACAGTTTATCAGAACATCAGGGGGCAGGAAATCAGGTTATCAGGGAATCAGGTGATTAGTTGATTAGTGAATTGGTGAATTAGTTAATTGGTTAATTAGTGAGTGGTGAGTAGTGCGTTAGACGAAGCACGAAATACGAAACTCGAATCCGCCGGAGGCGGACAAGATCCGAAACAAATTCAAATGTTCTAATTTCAAATGCCTGAAACTTGAGGAGTGACGAAAATAAATGGTTTTAGGGGGTTTTCATTGTCAGATTTCGGGGGAAAAATAGTTTCTCATTGGTCAATTCCTTGGATAAAATGATTTTGGAAGCAGCGATTGTGGTTTTTGGTTTGCGAGGTCAGAGAGGTACGGGATTTGCAAAATTAGAGATAGGTAAAGGATAGAATGGCAAAAACAAAAGCAACTGAGCGGGAATTCCAGGGGCAGGTGCTTGCTTGGATAAAAAAACAGATAGAGCAGGGAGGACTATCGTTTAAGAACGCCACTAACGATTCAAGTCTTTACGGCCTATCAACGGTTAGATTTCCGGATGTTCTGGTAACGCTGGATTTTGAGTGTCAACAGCCGTTTTGCGGGTGGGAACTAAAAACGCCGGCCACCGATGTTCGCGACAAGACACTTTTGAAAGACGCCGTAGAAAAGGCACAAACTTTGGGGGCAAAGTATTTCGTTACGTGGAATATGCAGACGGCCATAATATGGCGCACACCACCGGGGACGAGGGTGATAGCCAACGAAAATGACAAGGTTCGAGAGTTTGGACCAATTCACCGGATAACAAGCGTAAATGATATAAGGGAACCTGTCGGGGCACTGTTGCTTGAGGATTTATGCACGCAATTATTGCGCGACCTCGATAGATTGTATCACGATGAAAATGTAAATCTGCCCCTTGCTGACACAACGGTTTTTGTTGGTTTGGTGGGAAATTACTCAAACCAAATGGCTGACAGGTTGTTCGAAGATGTAAAACGTGCGATAAGAAATAAAGACTTTGATAAAAGATTAAATGTATGGGCAAAGAAACAAGGGATTAGCAAATACGACCAAGAATACTATCACACATTAGCTCAACAAATCACATATAAAATAATCGGCAAGATTTTGTTTTATATGACACTATGTCGGCACCCCTTAGGTCTGCCGAGGATGGAACTGCCCCCAAAGAGTTACAAAGCGGCGATAAACAAGATGCGGGGGTTATTCCAGCAGGCGCTGGAAGTTGATTACCAAGCGATATTTGAGCCAGACATCACGGATGAAATAGAGTTGTCGGCAGATACAACAAAAATAATAGTAGAGCTTACGGAGAAACTTACACACTGGAGTTTTGAGTTAATGCCCCTCGACGTAATAGGCAACGTGTTTGAAAGACTCATACCCGGGGACGCGCGGCATAGTTTGGGCCAGTATTTTACACCGGACAATTTAGTGGATTTGATAGTCGCTTTCTGCGTTCACAACAGCAGTGATTTTGTGATGGACCCGACATGCGGGACGGGAACTTTTTTGATTCGAAGTTATAACAGGCTGCGCAACCTTGAACACAAGGCACATCATAAACTGCTTGAGCAGATATGGGGAATTGATATTGCGGGGTTTCCTGCTGAGCTTGCGACGATAAATCTTTACCGGCAGGACTTTAGCGACTATTTGAACTTTCCGAGGGTTCTGTCAAAGGATTTCTTTGATGTGATACCGGGGGAGAGTTTTGAATTTCCGCCGCCAAAGAAAACCGTCAAAACAGGTGAGCGGGAAAAAGTAGAGATACCAAAATTTGACGCACTGGTGGGTAATTTCCCGTTTATCCGGCAGGAACTGATTGAGAAGGTCGAGAAGGGGTACAAGAAAAAGTTAGAGAAAGTATTGTTTGAGAGCTGGGGCAAAGATTATTCAGTGCTTTTCAACAATAATGCTGGTAACAGCAGGGTAAAGACGGAACATAAGCTGCGATTATCGGGGCAGGCGGATATTTACGCGTATTTATTCTTTCATGCAGCAGCACACTTGAATCTTGGGGGGCGGATGGGGTTTATTACGAGCAATTCCTGGCTGGATGTTGCATACGGATATGAATTACAGCGGTTTTTCCTTTCAAAGTTTAAGATTATTGCGATTTGTGAGAGCAGATGTGAGCCGTGGTTTGAGCAGTCGGCTGTGAATACAGTTTTTACGGTCTTAGAGCGGTGCGATGACGAAGAAGAAAAGAAGAAACATTTTGTCCGGTTTGTGAAGATAAAGAAACCATTAAGGGAATTATTCCCGCAGAATCCGTTAACGGACGCGCAGGCGCGGTGGAATCGGCTGGATGCGTTTGTTGAGAAGATAGAGGAGCTGCCTGACAGGTGGAAGGCGGGAATAAAGAATGGCTTTAAGAAGTTTGAGCCGATACGGGCGGAGTATGTTAGCCAGCCGGAGATTATCTCATACGAGGATGAGGATGCTCGCGTAAGAATGATTCGGCAGGGAGATTTGAAGGATGAGGTAGAACGAGCAGGACAGACGGTGAAGTGGGGACAATATCTGCGTGGGCCGGATATATACTTTGAGATTCTTGAGAAGTGCGCGGACAAATTTGTGCCGTTGGGCAAAGTAGCGGATGTGCGGTTTGGGATTAAGACAGGGATAAACGAGTTTTTCTATCTGACGGAGGATAAGATAAAGCACTGGGGGATAGAGAAGGAATTTTTGAAGCCGGTTATCAAGTCACCGAAAGAGTGCGTGGGAATAAAGTTAAAAAGAAAAGATTTGAAGTGGTTTGCGTTCCTTTGTCATAAGGATAAATCAGAATTAAAAGGGACGAATGCACTTAAATATATAAAGTGGGGAGAAACACAGAAAACTAAGGAAGGAAAACCGTGGCCAGAGGTAGAGAGTGTAAAAGGTCGAGAAAATTGGTATGAGTTGCCGAAAAAGTCGCCGGGTTTGTTACTTGTGCCGATGGTTACGGGGGATAGCTTGCGGTGCATTTTGAATTCGTGTAAAGCACAGGTTGATCATAATTTGTTTGAGGTTATATCCGATGATCAGATCGTTATAGATGGTTTGGGAATATATCTAAACAGCGCGATAGTATTTCTTGAAAGAGAGTTGATAGGGCGAGTGAATCTTGGGGACGGAGCGTTAAAGGTCGAGGGAATAGACTGGGAGAGAATTCTTGTTCCCCGGAAAGAACTTTTGGTCAGCGTGAAAAAACGTGTGGGGAAAGCGTTTGAAGAGATGAACCGGAGGTCCATAAAAGACATTGGGAGGGAGGCAAAAAGAAAAGACCGAATAGAATTTGAGAAAATGGTGAGTTTGGTGTTGGGATTACCAGAGGGGTCTGCTGACAATATTTTGGAGGGGGTTATGGGACTTGTAGAGGAGCGGCATTTACTGCCCAAGTTGCGGAGTTCGAAGAAGAAAAAGCGGGTGGAGCAGGATACCGAGAAGTTGCGAGAGGAGGTAGCAAACGAGATTCTTGCGAATGGGCCTATAAAGTTTCCGGATGGGTTTGTAAAGGGGTGGGGCAGGATAGAATGTAAAGAGATAGGTGTACCGGCGGGGCTGTTGAAACTCGGAGGAGCATTTTTTGAGAGGCAGGAGGTCTGCGATGAGGAAGGAAAGCACCTGATGGAGGTCGGCAGTCAAGAAGAAGGCAAGTTTATCGTTTATGCGAAAAAGAGAGATGAGCTTGTTATAAAGATTCCTGAAAGCAGTGTAGCAATTAAAAAGGCAGTGCAGGAATACGAATTGTACGTAAAGGAGTTGAGGGACAAACTTTACACTGCGTTTATGGATAAGTGCGGCGACCATAACAGATCTGAGAACCTGACGCGGCAGGTTTTTGAAGAATATGGGCTGCCGGAAGTGCGGTAGGGTAAAAAACCCGCAAATAAATTTGCGGGCTAAATCCGCCAGACAAGCGGCAGGCAAGTGCGGGCGATTAACGTCTTGGTCGGGGGCGGCGGCGGAAGGAACGACGGGAGTGTTTGGCCATAGTTGAAAATCTGCCTCTGTGCAGCCCTAAGAGTGGTTTCGGCGTAACGGGTTTGGTGTAGGTAAAGCCGGCACAGTCTGGGTTAGGACAGGCGAAAAAAGACAGGGGAAATTCACCAAAGCTTTGGCTTTCTTGCTGGTGTTTGTGTTTGCTGGACATAGGCAGCCTCCTTGCCGAAAACTGTTATTTAACAAACAACTCATCGGCAAAAAAACTTTTTTGCTTTGAAATTTACATTATTGTATGCCAATATCATGAGGTACTACCTTATTTTCTATTTATTATTTATTATTTTAACGACAGCAGCGACATCGGCTGAAGCACAGACTCGGATTGAGGCGACGGCAGATAATTCGATTGTGCTGGTAGAGGGTGAGTATCATCTAAATGCGGGGAGCCAAAACAGGATACGCATCAAAGGCAATCAGCATTTAGCCGCTATGGATTTTGATTTTGAGAAATTGCGCGGCAGGCCCCCGATAGAGACATTCGGGGGCAGGCGGATTCATTCAGCGGTTCTGGTCTGTCAGCAGGCAGAGGAGATGATAGATGCCGTGACGATTTCCACCATTGGGGCCGACTGGAATGAGCAAACCTGCAATGCGCTGACCGGCGGCAGGGGAAGTTATGAGGGCTGGGGCCAGCCGGGCGGGAGATTTCCAGCCGTCACCGGCGGGAATAGTTTTTCGCTGGTCTGTCAGGCAAAAAGCGTTCTCAAAGATGGCTTCTACCACTGGGAAATCGAGCCGGATTTAGTGCACGCGAACATAATCGGCGCGGCTTACGGATTAACTATCCACGAGGTAAGCTGCGACTATTCGCACAACCCGCAAATTTTCTCGCGGGAAGAGCGAAGTAAGTGTCCGTATATTGCTGTAACTTTTGGCGGGGATGAGCCGACCCCGGAGCCGGTGAGCGAGCTGAAAATTTTTCACCGGGGCGACCCTGGAAGTATGCGGCTTCAACTGCGCGCACCAAAGAATGGTTTTGCTTACGAGGTGCAGGTTAACGCAACTATTCTGCCGCGGTGGAATATCCCATTTGTGAATCCGGGGGAAATTCAGACAATTCCTATCCGTGATATCCCGTTGAAGCCCGGTGAGAATGTGGAAATCAAAGTTGCTACATTGAATCGTATTGGCGAAAAATCAAAAAGCATAAGCATAGCTGCCCAGGTTCCTGCTCCCAAAGTCATCCAATGGCCAGAGATTGCGCCAGTACAGTCGGGTGCAGCCGGGTACCGTGACATTGCGGTTATTCCGGTTCTGGACAAATATGATATAAATGGCGATGCGGTCGGGGAACTTGCGGAAGATTATTTGAGGCGAAATGAGGTTTATAACGGGGAAAAAATTACTCTGGCTGCGGCGAAAGGCGAGGTAGTGGACTTCCAGGTCCTGCTTAAGGGCAAGGGCAAGGTAACGGTGCAATGTGAACTGGCAGGTGTTCGCACGGAAATGTGGCAGGCGCTTTATGTTCAATCCCAAAAAGGTCTTATCCCTGACCCGCTTGTTCCCTTCGGTGAGCTGGAGCTAAGTGTGGAGAAGGCGACGCCTGTGTGCGTGGATGTTTTTGTGCCGTTTGGTTGCGACAGGAAAATCATAAAGGGGGTTTTCAGCGTATCGGACGGAAGGGAAATTCCGATTGAGCTGAAGGTCCGCAATTTTGCGATTCCGCGAGAGGCGAGCTTCCTTTGCGAGATGAATACATACGGGATGCCGGACAAGGTGAGCGAATTTTATCGATTGGCACAGATTGCTTACGACCATCGTGTGCATTGTAATATTTTACATTATTCGCACCGCACTGCAGCGCCGGGGGCGCGAAAGTGCAATCTCGATATGATGATGTCGGACGGTCGGAGGATGGACGAAAAACGCTACAACGACATCGAGCCCGGAGCAAAACAAGCCTACTGGGACGACTTTATCAAGGTGTTCGGGCCTTACTTATCAGGCAGTTACTTTAAGAATGGGCATCGCGGGCAGATTCCCGCACCCGGCTTTTATTTAACATTCCACGAAAGCTGGCCATTGAACGTGCGTGCTTACTTTAACGGAAATCCTGATGCATACGAGGCGTTTGGGGAAAAGCCGGAATATAGCGAGACGTTTGTAAATATTGTGCGTGATTTTATTTCTGTTGCAAATCAGCAGGGCTGGGAGAAGACGGGCTTTCAGATATATCTGAATAATAAAGGCAGATTGGATGACCCGGCAAGAAGCCCGTGGGTATTAGATGAGCCGGCGGAATACTGGGACTATCGCGCTCTGGCGTATTATGGTGACCTAGGAGTCTGTCCGAGTAATGGTTGAGTCTTCTTTAGATAACGCTACAATGTCAACAAGAGTAAATAAAGGATTGTGAATTTCTGGAGACTCAAGGATGAGCAAGACCTATCGGCCATGGAATCC